>Ga0209292_1000174_pt1 | contig 90911 bp, 77 predicted proteins | sample GOMGulsemesocosm_2_FD_184634 | JGI IMG/M metagenome (GOLD analysis project Ga0209292, IMG submission 184634) | Methane-oxidizing microbial communities from mesocosms in the Gulf of Mexico - GOM9C Gulf of Mexico (SPAdes) (version 2) | ecosystem: Environmental > Aquatic > Marine > Cold seeps... | reverse complement strand
CAAGGCTTAGCCGCCAGTACTATGCAGGCTTAGATCTGGGGTTTTGTTTTCCAGACTCTAGGAGACAGGAGTCGACGTGAAGCCTCCAGGGATGGATTCACCGGCGTGTCTGGAAAACAAAACGCCAGAGCTAAGCCGTAAAAGAATCAGAGAATGTAAAGCTAGGGGTAAAAATCCGGGTCGCCGGGGTGGTTTATATTGCCTACAGGACGCAGGTAAGGTGCGCGAGCAGGAGCGGTAGCTTTGCTGCCGGTCGCACGCAGCTCAGTATTGGCTGCAATACAAACCACCCCGCCGCCCCGAATATTGTGGGTCTCGCCCTCTGAGCGCCAGAGGTGTTGGGACTTGATCAGAGGCTCCCCAGGTCTTTTAAATATTAATCACCGCCATGGTCAAACGAGAAATACAGCTGAGTTTGCCACGGTCATCTTCGATACGAATCTCCCAAACCTGAGAGCTGCGACCCTGGTAGCTTAAGCGAGCGGTACCGGTTACCGTGCCGCTCTTAATACCGCGAACGTGGTTGGCATTAACTTCCTGACCAACACAGATGTGCTTGCTTTTATCCACCACTAGATTGGCGCCGACGCTGCCCAAGGTTTCAGCCAGCAGCACATTGGCGCCACCGTGAATAAGACCAAAGGGCTGGAAGGTACGCTCATCCGCTGGCATGGTGCCGCGAATATAATCGGGGCCAATTTCGGTAATCTCAATACCTAGATGTGATACTGCACAATTTTCATAGGCCTTGTTAAAACCCTCAAGTTTTGGCTCTGCGAACCAAATTGAATCGGTCATAATGTGTCTCATATACTTATAAACTGTTCGGGAATTTTAGGGAGCCTGGGCTAGCCGAAGTTTTTATCGGCAACAAAGGGGTTGGTCTGGCGCTCTTGACCAAACGTTGACATGGGGCCGTGACCGGGTACAAAACTGACGTCATCGCCCAGGGTCCACAGCTGCTGCTTGATGGAGTTAACCAAGGTATCAAAATCACCCTTGGGGAAGTCGGTACGACCGATCGAGCCTTGAAATAACACATCGCCCACTAGCGCCAGCTTGCTCGCCTCATGGAAGAAAATAACATGGCCCGGGGTATGCCCGGGGGTGTGGCGCACTTGCAGCTCTACCTCGCCAAAATGAATCACATCGCCCTGTTCCAACCAGCGGTCGGGGACAAAAGTTTCAGCCGCCGGAAAGCCCATCATTTGAGCCTGGCTAGGCAGGCTTTGAATCCAAAAATCATCTTCCCGGTGCGGCCCCTCGATCGGCAGATCCAGTTCTTTGGCCAAGGCAGCAACGCCGCCCACATGGTCCAAATGAGCGTGGGTATTAATAATTTTAACCAGCTTAATGCCCAGCTGCTGCACCGTTTGCTTGATCCGGTCAATGTCGCCGCCAGGGTCGACAACGACGGCCTGCATGGTTTTTTCACACCACAGCAGGCTGCAATTTTGCTGGTAGGGGGTCACAGGAATCACTTGGTACTTCACATCGGGGCCTATCGAGTTATGAGCTTTATCAGGGTTGATATCGAATCCGCCACCTGATCACTAGCTTGACCAGTAATCAGGTGGCGCATTTGCTTATAGCCCTATTATTTCATAGACAGGCGCTAGAGGCATGGTCAGGCTTCAAAAAAACTAGGCCATTACGGCCAAAAGAATGAGCGAGCCTAATAGCGGCCCGCTAGAAACATCGTGCGCAATGGTGACTACTGAACGGTGATAGTGATTTTCTTCGACAGCAGCGGCTTGTGGTGAGGAATATGCAAATAATTACCCAGCAATAATTGCAAAGTATGCTTGCCCTTTGGCAGCTTCAGCTGGGTTTCTGTTTGGCCGCCGCCAAAATGCTTGATCTGCTCGGTGGCTGGTAGCGAGGTTGTTAATTTAGGCAAGGTCTTCAGATCAATCAAAATATGATGGTGACCGGTATTGGTTTTATTAATGCCGGCGGGCGCCACACCCATGCCCGCTAGGCCAAACTTGACCGTAAACTGCTCGCCCACCACAGCGCCGTCTAAAGGCTCGATAAAATAAACCTTGGCATTTTCCGGCGCCTTCGACACCAATTCATTCGCAGCGGCAACATGGGCCATAAACATGGCAAAAATAAGCAGTGATTTTGTGATAACTTGCATAGGAACTCTCGACTTTAAATTGATTAATGTGCATTTATTAAAATAATTGGCTAATCACTAGTTATAAAAAAACACTATACCCTCGTAAATTCACCGGCGGAAGTAATAATGAATCTCAAGAAAATAAGCTTGGCCCTATTAACAATATGCCTAGCAGGGGTCTTGGTGCTAGCCACGCTGATGCCCAAGGAAATGCTAAAGGTAAACAATAAAGCGCCCACCGAAACCCCAAAAGACTATCAGCTGGCCTTTGAAGATATTTACTTCCAGCCTCAGGACGAAGCCATAAAGCTGCACAGCTGGTGGATACCCGCCGCAAACCCCAAGGCCATCATCATTATGGTGCACGGCGCCAATGGCTCAAAAGAAGGTGGGTTTAATGGTTCACTGGCGCTTTATAAAGATTTAAATGCATTGGGCTATAGCTTACTGGCGCCGGACTTACGCAACCACGGCACCTCTGGCCGCAGCCAATCCGGACGTTTGGCTATGGGCGTAAGCGAGCAGCAAGACATTATAGCCAGCCTCGATTTTATTGAAACCAACAACCCCAGTAATTTACCGGTATTCGCCTTTGGCCTTTCCATGGGTGGCGCCACCGTTATCCATGCGGCCGATAAAGACTCACGCATACAAGGCCTGGCCCTGTTCGACCCCATGCTGAATTTACAATCGTCCATGGAGTCCGGCATTAAAGCCTCATCTGGCCTACCGGCCATTATTGCCCAGCCGGTTATCTGGGGGGCCAAGCAGTTCTACCAGCTTAGCCCGATCAATGCTTACGATATCGCGGTGAAATTACCGCAGCCAATATTGCTGCTGCAAGATATAGATGACCCCGTCACTCAATCTCAGTACGCCAAGCATTTACAACAAGCGCACCCTAATCTTAAATATGTGGAGTTTAAAAACCCTCAGGCCGATGACCCGGTATACTTACGCAGCCCGGGCTGGGGCACTCATGTGGCCGCCTACCTGCTAGAGCCCAAGGTATTTGTCACCGCCTTGGATAGCTTTTTTAAGCAACAGATAAAGTCCATTGGCCAACCTAATAGCTAGCCCACAGCTGTTCAAATTTTTCCGCACACTGGGCGATCAAGCCAGCATCGCTCAGCAACATAATATTTTCTTGGTTTTTGTCGCTGGCGCTGCGGGTCCAATTGAAGCTGCCATTAACCAAAACCCGCTGATCAAATAGCGCAAATTTATGGTGCATATGGAAAGGCGAAGTATCTAATTTTACCGCCAGGCCCTGCGCCTTTAACTCATGCACATCACTGCCTAAATCGCCTGACTTATCATCATCACTGATGATTCGTACCGCCACATCGCGTTTATGCGCCGCCAATAAGGCCGCACTCAAGCGGTTGTCGGTAATGGTAAATACACAGACATCGATCGACTGCTTAGCGCGCTGGCACAAATCGATCAAGGCATCTCGACATTCATGGCCGGGGCTAAAATAGGCTCTGCTGGGCAGGTTAAGTCCGGAATCAGCCGGGCGAATAGTTTTAATGACTTGCTGCAACCAAGTCATATACTTTTGTGCCAGCTCGGGCTCCGCCTCCAAGCCTTGGCGCACCAAATCAAACGCACGGTTACGAATAAAACCGCGCTCCGCCTGGGAGAAATCAGCTGCCGCAAACCGCAGCTGACGCTTCTCGGCAGCGTCCAGGCGCTCATCTTCGATGCTATCTAATAATAGTTGTTCGAGTCTTTTAAAGTCCATCATGTTTCCTTAATTGAAGACTTAGCGTTACAAACACCGGCTCTTATACCCAAAACCCTCGGTCAGCCAGGTCGCCTAATTCATTAAAAATCTAAATATACTTGCCTAAACCACTACTTTTGGACTTGTGTTTTGACGGTAATTAAAGGTCATTTCCAGACCAATGGTAGGTCATTTTTACGTCTCTGGGCCTCAAATATTTTTGGTACTTATTTCACATAATAATTGTGACGCACATCACCTTTTTACATGATCAAAATTAACTCACTTAGTACTTATGTAGTAGTATGCAAGAAATCTTTTAAGAATAAAAAAGACACATAAAACCTAATATTAGCACATATGATTATAAGCACTTGTCATCTGAGGGAAACAATGAAGAACACACTCATCACCATGGCCAGCACGGCCTGCTTATTAGCAGCCTCTGGCGCTAGCCTAGCGCAAATGGCTCCTGCCGCGGCCAACGCTGGACCAACGCCACCGACTTCCGGCGCCATTAACCAACAAAACCACAGCTTACCGCAGCTGCGCCGCAAAGCCGACCAGCCACTGGATCTCGCTCCGCAACAAGCCGAGGTAGACGCAACCCAACCAGCCGAAGGCCGCAAGGTTCGCATCGAAACCATTCAGATCGACGGCGCTAAGTCCATCGCCGTGTCAGAGCTGCTGCAAAACCTGAATGATGATATAGGCCAAGAACACGATATATTCAGCCTTAAAAATATTGCCCACGCGGTTACCCGCCAATATCGTGAAGCCGGCTATCTAGTTGCCCGCGCTTATTTACCGGCGCAAGAGCTGGACGATGGCAAGCTGATGATCAAGGTATTGGAAGGCAGCATCGACAGCGTTTCTGCCAGTGGCGATAGCCGCTTAAAGCCAAGCGTCGCGACTCAGTATGTCGAGTCGCTGAGCCAAGACTCTGCGTTAAAGTCCGCCCAGCTTGAGCGCAAACTGCGCCTGTTAAACGATTTACCCGGGATTGAAGTGGACGCCAGCTTGGTTCCTGGCGATACCGTCGGCACCACTAAGTTGCGCCTCAATACCAAAGACAGCGCCCTGTTTAGCGGCAATGTCAGCGCCGATAACCTAGGTAACCGCTACACCCGCGCGACTCGCGTTGGCGCCGTGTTGGCGATGAACAACGCCAGCGGTTTTGGCGAGCGTACCACCTTGCGCCTTGCGACCAGCGGCAAGGGTTATCAATTTGCCCAACTCGGCTTAGAGCTGCCCATCGGCAGCAACGGCTTAATGGCCAGCGTCAATTACTCCGATAGCGAATACCAGCTATTAAAAGATTTCCGTGACCTCGATGCCACCGGCGACAGCAAAGCCATCTCGGCCAGCTTAAGTTATCCCTGGATTCGCAGCCTGGGTTTAAACCTATACAGCCAGCTAAGCGTCTCGCGTAGCCAGCACGAAGATCGCAACGGTGTTGTCGGTTTAATCAGCGACCGTGAAGTGGATAATGTACAGCTGGCTTTATATGGTGACTACTTAGGTGAAGACTCATCCCTGAGCAAGTGGCAAGTCAGCATTCACCGTGGCGACATGGAAGACCAGCAGCTGGCCAGCGCCAGCGACAGCTACGGCATCCAAGGTGATTTTTACAAAACCAAATTTAACCTCAGCCATGAGCGCTGGTTAAATGACGCCTGGCGTTTTTATGTCAGCGCCGCCGCCCAACTTACCGGCGACAACCTGGTCAGCAGTGAGAAGTTCACCCTCGGTGGCCCCAATGGCGTCCGTGCCTATCCACAGGGCGAAGCCTTGGTTGACCAAGGTGGCTTGCTAACCACCGAACTGCGCTACCAGTTAAACGACCAGTTTATGCTGGCCGGCTTTTTTGACGCCGCCTACGGCGAGCGCTTCCAAGACGCCCTGCCCTCCGACAGTAACAACCTGCAAAAAATATCCGGTGTCGGCATGAGCCTTAACTGGGCGCCTGAGGGCGGTTGGTTTATGAGCGCAACCCTAGCAACTCGTACCGACAGCGAACCCAATACTGACCGTGACCGCACCCCACGTTTGTGGCTGCAGCTGGTTAAGCAATACTAATTCTCACCCTAAGTGAATCAACTGTAACGGCCACCATCAAGGTGATGGGGCCGGTCGCTTAGTTTAAAAAGGATCAAGCAATGAATAAAGTTTATCGATTAATTTGGAGTCATGTTCAACAACGCTTTGTGGTCAGTGGTGAGATGGCCAAAGGCAAGGGCAAAGACGGACGTAAATCTCTAATCGCTGCGGTTGGCGCCATTGCGGCCAGCTTTGCCACGCCGCTGTTGGCCTTGCCCGGCGGTGGTGAAGTCGCCGCTGGCCAAGCAACCATTAGCCAACAAGCATCTACCCTGGTGGTACAGCAGGCCAGCCAAAAAGCCGTGATCAATTGGCAGAGTTTTAACATTGCCCAAAACGAAACCGTTAACTTCCAGCAGCCCAATGCGGCGGCGGTGGCCCTTAACCGTATTCACGACAGCAATGCCTCTCAAATTTTTGGCCAGCTGAATGCCAACGGCCAAATATTTTTGGTTAACAGCAACGGCATTAACTTTGCCAAAGGCGCCGAGGTTAATGTTGGCGCCCTAACCGCTTCGACGCTAGACATTACTGACCAGAACTTTTTAAACGGCCAGTACGACTTTGTTAAGCAAGGCGATGCCAACGGCGTGGTGAGTAATGCTGGTACTATTAATGCCAATACCATTGCGTTATTAGGTAGCCAAGTAAATAACAGCGGTTGGTTAGTAGCACAAACCAACGGCGACCAACGCGCCAACGTGGCCCTAGCCGCCGGTGATGAAATTAGCCTAAGCTTTGGCAGCAACGGCCTGCTGACCCTAGACATCAAAAAAGGCGCTTATGACGCCCTAGTAGAAAACAAGCAACTAATCCAAGCCGATGGCGGCCAAGTATTATTACGCGCCGAAGCGGCCGAACAATTAATGGCGGCCACAGTAAATAACAGCGGCATTATCCAAGCCCAGAGCATTGGCGAGCAAGACGGTCGCATAGTGTTGTTGGCGGATATGGACAGCGGCACTACAAATGTAGCCGGCACCTTAGATGCCTCCGCGCCTAACAGTGGCAACGGCGGTTTTATTGAAACCTCCGCCGCCACAGTTTATGTTGCGCCAGGAACTTTAGTTACCACTAAGTCAACCAACGGCCAAAGCGGCCAGTGGTTGATCGACCCGAATGACTTCACCATTGCCGCCAGCGGCGGTGATATTACCGGTGCCACTTTAAGCAGCAACTTGGACAACAATGGCAGCGTAGTGATTCAATCACTGGACGGCGCCACCGACGGCAATGGCGATATTTTTGTCAATGATGCCATTACCTGGAGCAGCGATGACTCGGTGCTGAGCCTGCAAGCTGTGCGTAACATTGAAATAAATGCCGAAATTTTTGCCAGCGGTGAATTATCCGGAGTCATATTAAACACGGGCCTTAGCTACAATAGCGGCGCCGGCGACTGGTCTAACACGCCCAGCGATGAAGACTATGGCGCAAGCCAGCACGTCAAATATGGTGCCGACGGAAAAATCACCTTAAGTGGTTTATGGTCTGTTTATCGTCAAGATGGTAAAGAGTTTTTTGTTGTAAATAGCGCTTATGACCCATCTTCTCTGGAGGTCCTAAATATCGTAACTACCCAGCCGTTTGGGAGCATCGCCCTAGGCGAAGATATCGATGCCAGCGACCTCGGCTATGATTTTATTAGTGGAGACTTTTCTGATGCGGGTTTTGACGGTTTAAATCACACTATCAGCAACCTAGACTTACAAGCTAACCCAGGCGATTCAGTAGAAAATCGGGGACTGTTCAATAGTTTAAGCGATGCCTTTGTACGCAACCTTCACCTAGACAGCATCAGCATCACATCCGATCAATACGAAGTTGGCGCCCTAGCCGGTTCGATCGACAACACCTTTGTGCACAATGTTCACAGCAGCGGCACTATCAGCGCCGCCGGTGATGTTGGTGGCTTAATCGGCAATGCCTACGAATCAACTATTGAGAATGTCAGCTCCAGCGTTAATGTTATGGGCATAAGCCAATCAGAGACGCAATTCGATTACGTTAGCTTTGAAGGTGCCGAATATATCGGTGGCTTAATTGGCTCAACTGATGGCTCCTTCATCAACAATGCTAGCGCCACCGGCCAAGTCAGCGGCGCCGGTTATTTAGGTGGTTTGGTTGGCTCAGCCCATGAAACCAGCATCAGTGACTCCCGCGCTGACGGCCAAGTAATCGGCACCGGCGGCTGGAGCTACAACCTAGTAGCCAATGCTGAAACCTTAGAGCTGGAACAGATACAGGACAACTACTTCGAATCATCTGCCGTAGGCGGATTGGTGGGCGAATTGAAAGATGCTGAAATCACTAGCTCACATGCCAGCGGGTCAGTAGCGGGCAACAACAATGTTGGTGGCCTAGTAGGCTTAACCTACGACTCCGATATCAGCGACGTTAGCGCCGGTGGTAATGTTACCGGGCACAGCTATCTATACAGCTCAAGTTACAACTCTAGCAATAGCTACCATGAAAACGAGCAAACCAATGAAAGCTCTCAAGGTGGTAATTCGATTGGTGGCTTGGTTGGATACTTAGAATATACCGACATCAATCAAGCGTCGGCCAGCGGTGATGTTAGCGGCCGCTACGCCATCGGCGGCTTAGTAGGTTACGCTGAAAGCTATGACGATAATAGCTTAGACAGCGTTAGCGCCAGCGGTAAAGTAACCGGTATTGTAGGGGCCTCGGCGTCAACATACCTTTATGTCAGTTACAGCACTGAGACCCGTGTCATTGATAGCGAAGTTGTCACCGTAAATATTGAGCAACGCAATCAATCAGAAAATTCAAATTCCTACTCCAGCTATATTGGTGGCTTAGTCGGTGAGATGTATGGTTACTCCCTTAATAATGCCCACGCTACCGGCAACGTATCTGGAGGCGAAGAAGTTGGCGGCTTAATCGGTTACGCCGAACTTTATGACGATAATAGCTATAACAATATCAGCGCCAGTGGTGACGTAAGCGGCCAGCTACTCAGCAACAGCTACTCGTCAACTTACCAGGAATTTGAAACCATTGGTGAAACTCGCACCCTGGTTACATCCACCAGTAATTCAGAAACGCAGACCAGCAACGGCTCCGATATTGGAGGCCTTATTGGCGAGTTTTATAGCTATAGCAGTATCAGTAACGCCGGCCTCGACAATGCCCACGCCACTGGCGATGTTAGCGGCCAACAAAATGTCGGCGGCTTAATCGGTTATACCTATAACTACAACACATTAATAAGCAACTCTAGTGCTAGCGGTAACGTTAATGGTGTTAATGGTAGCTATAGCACTACATCAAACGGTGAAACCAGAAACGCGGTCAGCTACTCCACCGCTATCGGCGGTTTTATCGGTTACGCTTATGGCTTACAACTGGATGAAGTATCGGCGTCTGGTGAGGTAAATGGCGGCCGTAATGTTGGTGGTTTAGTTGGTTATGCTCAATCCAACAACAGCAGCAGAAAATCTCGCGAGCCCGAGCCTGAAGAGAGCCTTATTAATATCGCCAACTCCTTTGCTACCGGCGCCGTTAATAGCGTGCTCGATGCAGCCGGCGGTCTCATCGGCTACGCGCGCGGTATCAGCCTAGACAATGTTTTTGCCAGCGGCGATGTAAGCGCTACCGTTGATGGCTATACCGGCGCCACTTATATTGAAAACGCCAGCTACCAAGGCGATAACCCAATACTGGAAATTTCGGCAGGTGGCTTAATCGGCCAGGCCGAAGACGTAACCTTGAGCAATGCCCACGCCACTGGTGATGTCAGTATTACGCTTTCTGGTGATATTGCTTTAGAGGTTTATACCGAAGCCGGGTACTACGACAGCGTCGGCATTGAGTCATTATCTGATGTTGAAGAATCTGCACCCACGCAAACCTTATTTGGTTTAACGGTTAGTGCCGGTGGCTTAATCGGTAGCTCCGAAGCTGGCCAAATTAGCAATGCTTTTGCTCTAGGCAATGTCGACATTAACAACAGCGCTTCGTTAAATTTTGTCAGCCTCAGCTACGACGAACGTGGCATGGGTCCAATGTTAATCGCCGAGGTTATTGAGAACAGCGAAGAACCCACGCTAATTTATCAACCATTTAATGTTGTCATTGCCAGTGCCGCTGGCGGCTTGATCGGCACCAGCGAAGGCGACTCGGTTAATACCGCCTATGCCACTGGTGATGTCAGCCAAGTTGATAGCTTTCAAACCACCAGTAACGGCCCAGACGGACAAGCAATCACCTTTGCCAAACATGCCCTAGTCGGCGGTTTAGTCGGCCTAGCCACCGCTGACATGGAAGATGACGGTTACGATATGCTCGCCCTGTCTATATCAGCTATGGACGAACCAGCAACTTCTGTCAGCGCAGGCTTCGAACAAGCTTATGCCATTGGCAACGTCAGCTACCAAGGCGATAGTGACGCGGGTGCCGGCGGCCTTATGGGGCAAATTGACGGTATTCAAATTGACCAGACGTTTGCTACCGGCTCAGTCGGCATCAGCGGCAATGGCGGCAACGCCAGCGGCGGTTTAATCGGCTTAAAAGATGGCAGCCAAGGTGTGCTCGGCTATGATGACGCCGACATGGACTATGAGTATGAGCTAATGATGGCCGCCGAAATGCCGGCCAGCGATGAAGCTGAAAACGCGAGCACCATCAGCAATAGCTACTGGAACAGCGACGCCAATAGCCAGGGTATCGGTGAAGACGCCGCCCCAGCAGAGGCAGCCGTAAATGTTGCCGGCCTTAGCGTGGCCGAGCTAAAACAAGAAGACAGCTATGCTGGCTTTGAGTTTGGCGCCTGTGGCGGCGACGCCAGCTGGTGCATTGTTGAGGGTAAAACCGTGGCCGGCTTAAATGCTCTGTACCAATCTGTTGCCGCCGACATCAGCGGGCTAGAAAATTACAGCAAAGTGTATGATGGCAGTGCCGCTTTTGTAGCCGCTAGCGGCTACAGCTTGGATTCCGGCAGCAACAAGCTGGTCTTCACCGAAGCTGATTTTGGCTTAAGCAATAGCAGTGCAAATGCTGGCTTTTATGGCAGTGACGAGACTAGCCTAGACGGTATCTATTCCGCTCAATATCAGCTGGCACTGAATGCTGGCGACCGAGAGATCACTATCACCAAGGCATCTCTTACCATTACCGCCTTCGACGATGAGCACCTCAGCGGCAGCCCATATGCCGGTAACAACGGCTCTACTGTAGTCGGTTTTGTAAACGGTGAAACCGAAGCCAACTTAGGTGGCAGCTTAAGCTACGGCGGCTCGGCCCAGGGAGCCGATCAAGTTGGGCAATATGCCATCAGCCCACAAGGCTTCAGTTCTGACAATTACGACATTGTTTATATTGATGGCGTACTAACCGTTGAGACCTCTTTTGACCCAGCACTGCAAGCCGCGACCAACCAGGCCAATACGGCGGCGAGTGTACCCAGCAGCTTAGCCAGCCCAGCCGGCTTGTTAGAGTTTGGCGCACCGGCCGCAGGGCCAGACGGTGAAGAGATAGAGGTCATCATGGAAGGTGATGTGATGATTGTTAACGGTGGTAACAAGCAGCCATCACTGGAGGAAATGTTACAAGCGCTGTAATACTTTAAAGCGCTAAATAAAAACCCCCGGTGCCTTCCGGCAGCGGGGGTTTTTTAGTTTTACGCTTTAACCAAATAGGCAGCCAATGCCAGCCCTACACATAACTTAGACTTCAGCCAAATTACCCTTATCTTCCAACCACACTTTGCGGTCACTGGCGCGTTTTTTAGCCAACAGCATATCAAGCGTTTGATCGGTATCGTCACCATCGGCAATGGTGAGTTGCACCAGGCGACGGGTATCTGGGTCCATAGTTGTTTCACGCAGTTGCAGCGGGTTCATTTCACCCAGACCTTTAAAGCGCTGGACGCCGACTTTGCCTTTTTTGTTTTCGGCTTTTATTCGGTCGAGCACGCCGGACTTTTCAGCTTCGTCCAGGGCGTAATACACTTCTTTGCCAACATCAATACGGTACAAGGGCGGCATGGCGACATAAACATGACCGGCCGCAACCATGGGGCGAAAGTGGCGCACAAACAGCGCACAGATTAATGTGGCGATATGCAGGCCGTCGGAATCGGCATCGGCCAGAATACAAACCTTGTGATAACGCAGTTTTGACAGGTCGTCACTGGCCGGGTCAATGCCGATAGCAACGGATATGTCGTGAACTTCTTGCGAGGCTAATATTTGACCGCTATCCACTTCCCAGGTATTTAGAATTTTACCCCGCAGCGGCATAATCGCTTGGAAGACTCGGTCGCGGGCCTGCTTGGCGGAACCACCAGCCGAGTCACCTTCGACTAAAAACAACTCGCCGCGCTCCGGTTCGGCACTGGAGCAATCCGCCAATTTACCGGGCAGCGCCGGACCTTGTGTGATTTTTTTACGGGCCACTTTTTTGGAGGAACGCACCCGAGTTTGAGCATTGCTGATGCAAAACTCCGCCAGTTTATCGCCCTCTTCGGTGTGTTGGTTTAACCACAGGCTTAGGGCATCTTTGGCAATGCCAGAAACAAAGGCCGCGGCCTCACGGGAGGATAAGCGCTCCTTGGTTTGCCCAGAAAATTGTGGGTCGGCCATTTTTGAGCTTAAGACAAAACAGCAGTTGTTCCAAATATCATCGGGCGCCAGCTTTATACCTCGGGGTAATAAATTACGGAACTCGCAATATTCACGTACCGCCTCTAATAAACCAGTGCGCAAGCCGTTAACATGGGTGCCGCCTTGGGCGGTGGGTATTAGGTTGACATAACTCTCTTGGGTTAGCTCACCACCTTCGGGCAGCCATTGCACGGCCCAATCGGCGGCCTCGGTATCACCTTTAAAAGAACCAACAAAAGGGGCCGCCGGAATCGACTCCCAACCTTCGGTGGCCGAGACCAAATAATCTTTTAGGCCATCCTCGTAAAACCATTGATCTTTTTCACCGGTTTGCTCGTTTTTAAAAATAACGGTCAAGCCCGGACATAAAACCGCCTTGGCGCGCAAGACATGACGCATTCGCGAGATAGAGAACTTATTGGTATCGAAATACTGGGGGTCGGGTAAAAACTTAACACAGGTGCCGGTATTGCGTTTGCCGCAGCTATCAATCACCGCCAAGTCTTTAGACTTATCACCACCGCGAAATTCCATTTGGTGCACTTGGCCTTCACGGCGGATGGTCACTTCCAATAGCTGCGACAGAGCATTGACCACGCTGACACCAACACCATGCAAGCCGCCAGAAAACTGGTAATTGTCGTTATTAAATTTACCACCGGCATGCAAGGTAGAAAGAATTACCTCGACCCCAGGCTTGCCCTGCTCTGGGTGAATATCCACCGGCATGCCGCGACCGTCATCGGTCACACTCATGGCGTGATCTTTATGCAAAACCACTTCAATTTGTTTGGCGTGGCCGGCGAGCGCTTCATCGACCGAGTTATCAATAATTTCCTGGGCCAAGTGATTGGGGCGCAGGGTGTCGGTGTACATACCGGGTCGTTTTCTTACCGGGTCTAAGCCCGTTAGTACTTCAATATCTTCGGCGCTATAATTTGCCATTATCTTCCCTTGTTAAATCGTAACTATTCAGTCACGTTCTAGTTGCGTAATCTGAACAGTTACAGCAGGTGCTGAGTAGTTACGCTAAATCTAGGCTTATGCAGTATTAGTTAGTGTTTAAGCTAAGCCTGCAAAAATTCTATTGCAGCGGCGATATGCCGTTCAAAATTTTGGAAGCTGTGGTCACCCCCAACTTCCAGGGTTTGCTTGCAGGCCTGGTATTTTTCCACTGCCAAGCGATAGTCTAAGGTTTCATCACCGGTTTGCACTAACAACCAATAGTTCTCCGGCTTATGCAGCGTTGCCATAGTGGCCGTGGCCTGCTGCAGGGCCTCTATATGTTCCGGCCCCAAGACATAGCTATCATCGGTATGGTAGTTGTTTAAAGTCTTGCCCAAATACTGCGGTAATAAAGCACTGGGCTCTACCGCCGGATTGATGAGCACCGCCCTTAGCCCATACTTTTCAGCCAAATACGTCGACCAAAATCCGCCCATTGAACTACCCACCAAATAGACCGGACCATCGGCTAATTTTTGCTCAACCAGTTCTTCGAGCTGAGCCTGGGCCGTATCTGGGTAAGCCGATAAAAAAGGACAGAAGTAGTGAATTTCCGGATAGTGTTCCGCCAGCCATTGCTGCATTTGCAGGGCCTTATGGGAACGTGGTGAGCTTAAAAACCCGTGGATATAAATCAGTGACGACATATTTGCTTCCGTTTTTCGACGGACTCATTATATCGAATCGGCAGAGACTGGCTAGTGCGGTTTCTAGCCCTTGGTTAAGCTAAGGAGCCTCTGATCAAGCCCCGTACGCCTTTGGCGCTCAGGGCGGGCTTATAAAAGGCCAGCTACTTGGTCAGGCAGCTTGGAAAAGGCTCGCCATTCCACTGCACTGCCTTTCTCGTATTTGGCCTTTTCTAAGCCCGCAGAGAACATATGGGACTTAATCAGAGGCTCCCTAAGTCTAGTAGCCGTCAGAGTTGTAGTCGATGGGGTAGTCATGCGGCTCAATACGCTTTACCTCGGAATCGAATCGACCGTCGGCATGCAGCTCAAATAAGCGATAGCCCGGCATCTTTCGATCCAGCTCAAAAGCGCTGCTATTAGGCTTGAACTGTATACAGGTAGAGGGGGTGGACAGCAGCTGATAATGTTCGCGGCTAGCCTGGAAGACTTGATGCACATGGCCCCAACTCAAAGCCTTGACCCCGACATGCTTATCTAACACAGCCAACAGCTGGTCAGCGCTGCGAATAATATACTGGTCGATCCAGTCACAGCCGATGGCAACCGGCTGATGGTGGACGTAGACCAAAGCATGTTTGCCGGCATTTTGGCTCAAACTACCCTGCAACCATTCCAGTTCGTCGGCCTGAATATCGCCATGGATACAACCTTCGACGCTGGAATCCAGCATATAGATCATCCAATCACCTAAAACCAGGCTTTTGGGTAGACAGCGCCCAGGCAGGGCTTGGGCCATATTACTGGCCAGGTCGTGGTTGCCGGGTAGGCAGGCCATGGGGATTTCAGGTAACAGCTCGCTAACGATATCGTAGAAGCGCTGGTAGGAGGCCATGGAGTAGTCGCCAGAAATATCACCGGTAAAGAGTAATAGATCGGGTTTATCCTCATTGGCAGCAATATGATTGAGTACGTCGCGAAAGCTTTGTTCAATATTTAAGCCCAGCAATTCAGCCGAACTCTCTTGCTCGAGATGGCAATCGCTAATTTGTAGTACTCGCAATGTACAATTGGCGTCTAAATTAAGGTTTACCGGCACACAATTACCCTTAAATGCCCAGCCATGTACTGAAAACCCTCTGGCCGGCTCCTGCTAGGCCCCACGGAGCTCCAAGCTCCAAAACGTTTCAATAGGCTGCTATGTTTTACTGTTCTATACACTTACTTTATAACGGCTGAGCTTACATTGGTGAAGCTTGAATTGTCTAAAATGTGACCTTGTGCAAGACATAGACCTAACCAGTCGGACAAAAACAAATTTAGCTGTACTTTTTCGTCGGCATGATACATGTGTTTATTGGGATACTCATAATTCCCCTGCCGCGGTTGTTGCCGGCTCCAGGCTGTCACCTCGGCCATGGCCACATCGTGATAAATTCTAATGCTTAAAACCAAGCTGGGAAGGGTCGCGGGCAATACTGCTTCCTGCTCCAGTTGCACCATCGTGGTATAGGGCGCTCGCTCAGTGACGCGAATAGTTAGGTCTTGCGGGTTCTGCTCGGCGCCGGTGAGCCGGTAGCGCCAATGGTCACGTTGTTCCAGCCCCGGCATTAGCTTCTGCAACTTGGCATAATTCATATCACAAATTGACTGCGAATTAGGCAAATTGACTTGGTAGCGCGGCTTGGCCATTTCACCCCCTAAGGTATTGATCGCTTAGTAATTACAAACAGCCGCAGGCGCTTAATCGCCCGCGGCCATCAATGTTTTTTTGTTTACTGGCGCAGACGCTGGCGGTTGAGCTGCAGCCACTGCAAACCGATCAAGGTAGCAGCGTTATTGGTGCGTCCCTCAAGCATAGCAGCAAACACATCTTCGGCCCTAAACACCTGTAGACGAATATTCTCATGCTCTGAATCCAGGCCGTGAATGCCGCCCGCCTCGCTCAAATCACAAATAATCGCGTACAAATGAATCAGCTCATCGGTACCCCCCGGGCTGGATAAGTAACGACTAATTAGCTCCATGCTTTGGGCCACCAGACCCGCTTCCTCCATTAATTCCCGGGCCATAACCTCTTCCGGCGCTTCACCGGCTTTGTCAATCATGCCCGCCACCACCTCTAAGCACCAAGGCCCGCTGGGCATGGCATGGGCACCGGTACGAAACTGTTCTATCAACGCAATAGCGTCTAATTTGGGATCATACAAGATGCCAGCTACGGCATCGCCACGGCAGAATAGCTCCCGTTGAAACTGCTCGCTCCAGCCACCTTCAAAATGTCGATGCTTAAGTTTAAAACGTCGCATTTTAAAGAAGCCATCAAACACAATATCGCGGCTGCTGATATCCACATCGGTATTATCTAAATCGGCTTTTAGCAATTGCCCTTGGTCTGCAAACTGTCTGCTCATAACACTCTCTATGGTAATTTATTACGCCAATACTGGGCTTTGCTCATATCCCCGCGCTGGCGGTAAAGCTGGACCAAAAAATTGGCTATATTAATATTAATTGGCCGATTTTTTTGCCAGTTTTCTAACACTTCAAGCGCCTGTTGCTGCTGCCCGGTAGAATTTAATGCGACCGCATAAACAAAAGCAAAACGAGCATTGTCGGCGGCCAACTGATGGGCTTTGGCCAAGCTAGCAATTGCCGGCTGATACTGCTTTATACGAATATGAGCCAAGCCCAAGGCGTGGTGAACCTCGGCACTTTGAGGTGCTTTGACTAAAGCCAGCTGCAATTGTTGCATGGCCTCGGCTTCTTTATTTTGTTGGCGCAGCAGGTCGGCTAAATTTAAATAGCCCGCTGGGTTAAATGGCTCTCGTCTTATCGCCAAACGGTAAGCCTTTGCCGCAGCCGCCTCATCAGCCAAGGCCAGGTAATAAGCACCTAGGTTTAATTGCCCGGCAGCACTGTCATTATGGAAATCCAGAGTGGTTTTATATTCCGCCAACGCCGCCAGCCATTGCGCGTGCTCTTCTTTGCTACGCCATTGTTTCGGCGTATTCAACAACAGCCGCACCGCGTCCAAACGTACCGCTTTAACCGGGTCTTGCAGCAAAGGTTTAACCTCGGCCCAACGACGCTGTAGATCATAGCCGGCCATAGCCTCTAGCGCAGCCAACCTTACTACCGGCTCCTTTGAGGCCAGATTCTGCTGCAATAAACTCAGGGCTTGGCGGCTAGGGGCTTGGCTAAACCCCGCCAGTAACGAAGCCTTGGCGATAGCATTAATGTCTTTTTGTACTTCCAATAACGGCTCCGAGCTAAGCAAAACTGGCGTTGCCATCGGCTTATTAAACCAGCGTTGAAAATATTTGGCCGCCCAGCTGGCCGATTTATCCTGGTGGCATTGATTACAGGCATTGGGAGTTTTGTGCTGCAAACTAAGGTCAGGCCGGGGTATACGAATGCTGTGGTCACGGCGAGGGTCTACCCCCATATAGGTGGTTTCCGGCATATGGCAGTTGGCACAATCGGCACCTTGGGAGCCAGCTTTATGATGATGGTGTTTGGGCTGATCAAAGACTGAGGGCAGATGGCATTGGCTGCAAACCGCGTTGCCCGGGGCGCGTAACTTTAAGCTGTGGGGCTCATGGCAATTACTGCATTGCACCCCTTGATGGAACATTTTGCTTTGCATAAAAGAGCCATACACATAGACCTCGTCTTTAATCTGGCCATCTTGGTGGTACAGCGGCGCTTGAATTAAACTGAGGCGATGACTATCAAAAAAATCTTGCTCGGCTTTATGTTCGGCCGGGTTATTTAATAGGCTACGGCGGGAATGGCAGCTGGCACACACCGTCATTTGGGCATTTTTTTCTCCCGCTTTACGCGGGCCGAGATCTCTTTTAGCGGTAGTATCACCTTGTTTTAATAACCATTGCCCGACTGGGTTCAAGCCGTTGATAAAATTTTTAGCTGGCTGTTTACTAGTGGCAGCAGCGATATGTAAACTGCCCGGACCATGGCAGGATTCGCAGGCCACATTTATTTCTGACCACTGGGTATTATAACGATGGGTCTCGGCATTATAATTCTTACGCAGATTGGTTGAATGACATTCGGCGCAACGGTTGTTCCAATTATAATAGGGGCCGGTCCAATGCAGGGCGTCACCGGCGGGAATTTTTTCATCCGGGTGTAAATGAAACCAACGCTGGCCACCTTCTTTTTTAGGGCGGCTATCCCAGGCGATACTCAGCGCCTGAAGGTGACCATCACCGATATTAATGAGATATTGCTGCAGCGGATAAAAACCAAAGGTATAGTCAATTTTAAAGTCTTGCAGCTGGCCGGCTGAATTATCGGTGCGCACATAAAAATCATCGTCGCGCTTAAAAAATTTCGACTCTAAGCCATAGTGGCTAAATTTAGCCTGTTTAAAATCCCCCAGCACCGAGTTTGTATCGGCGGCTTTCATGGCCCAATCATGATGCGAGCCCTGCCATAGTGAAAATTGATCTTGATGACAGCTTTTGCAACTTTGACTACCGACATAGGCCGCCTCTTGTGCCTGAGCTGCCAATGACAGCAGCAAACAAGCAAGGGCAATTAGCGGGGATAAAACTCGGGCAGGCATGGCGGGCTTTCGCTATTGTTGTATTTAGAATGGCGCAGTTGTCGACGGCAAGCCTGTAGCTGCTGCAGTAGCTCGGTATAGACCAATTCATTAGCGTCTAAGGCAGCTGGCGGCTGAAACAAGGGGCGACAAAACTTCAAGGCCGGTTTAACTTGCGGCCCAGTATAACATTGTTGCCAGCGGTAAAAAGCAGATATCACAGCCTCCCGCTGCTGACTCCGGCAAGCTCTCTTTAGTGCTCGCCAATGCCCGGGCTCTGCCCTCAGATAGCGCCATCGCCGTTGCAAGTATAAATAGGGCCGGCACCAAAACCTCGCCAACAAATAGCGCCTAAACCCCAGGACTAAAACCAAGCCAAGCGCTGTAACGAGCGTCAAAGTAGCCCAGAAAATCTTTTGCTGCCGGGCTTGTTTTACCGTGGCCAATACTTGCACCGTACGACTAGGCAGCTCGGCCAAGCGCCATTGCTGAGCCTCAACATCAAACCAGGGCAGCTGCAATGCAGCCAGCCGATAACGCCCCGGCTGGTCAAACACATAGCGCCAACGCTCCTGCCGAATGGCGAGCTGCTCGCCTCGATTATTGCTGTCGTGCACCGCCAGTAATTGTCGATACCAGCGGCCACCCTCAATCTCACGGTATAAGGCCCCGGCCTGATCACGCCGCAGCTCGCCGCCAGGCAGTGGGTCAATCAGCATAGCCAAACTGGCCGCCGCGCTAATACGGATATCACGCTGTAGGATTTCGCCGCTGCCGATGCTTAATGCCAGTGTATTCCCCGGCGAATACGTTTCCTGTAAATTCAGGTTTTTTGCTACCAAGCCCGAGCCACCCAGCAACGGTTGAACCACAAAACCGATTGACCGAGACTCGAGCTTCACCTCCCGGCCACCGCTCTCGGTTTGCACCGCAAAATTGACCGCCAGCGCAGGGATATAAAACGCCCCCTGATGCTGCGGGAAAATTTGGTATTCCTGGGTTTGCACATTGTAATTTTGGCCATTGATCTGTTCGGTAAAGTTAACACCAAAGCCTTTAGGCTGGATCACTACCGCACCTGTCATTTCTAAGCGTGGCATTTTGGGCACCCGCTTGAACCAACGGCGGGTATAGATATGCACGTGTAAAATTCGCTGCTGACCTACGACAGCTTTTGCCGGGCTCAATTCAGTTCGTACGAAAGCCATTGCTGCCGAGGTATCGTTAACTACCGCCAAGGTCGGCACACTCACCACCAGCCCCAACAACATGCCAAACAAAAGCACGCTAAACGACCTAAGGCTTAACATCGCGTCGCCCTCCGTCGTCAGCAGACGTTTCAGCACCTTGTTTTAATTGCTGCTGATATTGAAAAGCAAATTTCCGCCGCAAGAAATCCACCGGTCGGGTATTCAGGCGGCGCAGCCACAACTCCTGCACCTGCTGCTCGCCGAGTTCACCAATGCCCATTTCGTCCTGCGTCGCGACATCGCTGTGCTTTTGCTGCTCTAAATCAAACGCAATAGAGTCCGCCCCCAACTCCCCCTGGCTGCCGCCATTGTTTTCATCTAGGCTTTTCTTTTTTATGACCATGGCTCTGACCAGATCTAGGTTTGCTTGAGCTTGGGGCCATTGCGGTTGCATTAACAAAGCCAATTTATAGGCCCGCACTGCTGGTAGATACTTTTCCTGGTGGGCCAGGCTATTAGCCCAGTTAAAATAACCCCTGGCATGGTATTGCCGGGCATAGATCTTTTCGGCCTGGGCAAAATCCTCTGCGGCATAATAACTATGGGCTTTATGTTCATCATCATCAAACCGGCTGGCGGCCAGACGATACTGCCCCCGGAAAAAGTACCAGTGCCCCTGCTGATCGCGACTTAACCACAAGTCCTGCCAATACGCGTCCGCGCTGGTGATAAAATAAGCCTGCGCCACCATCACGACGGTCAGCAATAGCCACAAGGGTTGGCAGTAAGGCCGTTTTAACGCCATGATAAAACCATGCCTTTTCTAAACCAGGGCAACATCAACAAAATCAACAACCAAACCAGAGCATAGCCCTGGTCCTGCCATTGCTTATCGCCGCCATAGCTCTGCCGCCAAGCTTGTCTGAGCAGGCGGCTCGCAGTTTCAACATCCTGGCTATCGTTACTGCTGTAAATAACATTAAAACCATGCGACTTAAAAAATCGACTATCAGCCAACTCCTGGGTATTGATCAATAGAGCCAAACGTCGACCAATTTCGACCGCTGGCTTGGCTTGTTCGCCGCCATCTTTGGTCACTTCAGCATCGGTGGCACTGCCATCACTAAAAAATAGCACGGCGCCGTCAACTTCTTTGGTGCCCGCAACCCTGGAGGAACTACGAACTAAGACCTGCCGCGCAAGTGTCAGGGCTAGGCCAGGATTATCGCCCGCATGGGGCATTAAAGCGGGATCTAAATCATTTAAATATTGCTGCAATACATTGTGATCTTTGCTTGGGGGTAGTACTTCATGGGCACTGCCGGCATACACCAACAAGCCAATCTCGGCGGATTTATTTAAGCGAATAAAATCCAGCATTTTGATCTTTGCCCGTGTCAGTGCCTGGCTTTGCATCGCACCAACCACCATGCTTTGATCCAACTTTAAAACTAAAACAATGGACTGCCGGGCCTGATTCAAAGGCGATGCTTGAGGCTGCCAGCTCGGGCCAGCAATAGCCAACAACCAGACTATAGCGACCATCAAACTATAGCCATTCGGCGCCAACCAGCTCTTGCTGGTGCCTGGCAGTTGTAAATATTGTAAGAACTTAGCGTCGATATAGCCCCGCCAGGGGTTGCTATCACGCCGATATTTTTTAGCCGAAAAATAAATTAACAAGCAAGGCAGTAGTAGGAAAAAATAGCCCGGCCGAATAAAATGAAACTGCGTAAGCTGCTCCCACAACGCCATCAGCTTGCGCCTCCGTCACTTGAACTAGCAACCTCAGAGCCACCCCCGTGGCCACGATTATGCCGCCAAGCGTAGTGCAGGGCCAGACTGCCATGAGCAAACAGGCTTAGCAACAGAGCCAGCAGCAACGGCCAGTAGTACATGGCATGGCTAGGGCGATGGTAACTAATGCTGTATTTACTCGGTTCTAACTGATTTAACAGCGTTGAAATTTGCTCTAACGCTTGCTTGTCCGCAGCACGGAAAAAACGGCCGCCGCTGAGCTGGGCAATTTCCCTTAGAGTTTTTTCATCAATGGCTTTCTCACCGCTTGCCATCGGATCACCTAAAACAATCGGGTAAATTTTAATGCCTAAGCGGGCGGCCAACACCGCCGCTTGATAGGGTGGGATTTTACTGCCAGAGTCATTGCCATCAGTCACCAGTAGCAACAGCCGCTGGGGCTTGCTTGGTGTCACGTCGGCGCCAGCCTGAACATTGTTAAAGTGTTTGTAGGCAAAACCAATGGCGTCACCCAGCATCGTTTTGGCGCCAGCCATGCGCACCTGACTTTGCTCTAACAAATGGCGAAACAATTTTGAGTCTTGGCTAAAGGGCATTTGCAGAAATGGCGCATCGGCAAACACCATCAACCCCAAGCTATCACCTTCACGCTCACGGCTAAATTGCTGCAGCACTTGCTTTGCGCCTGCCAGCCGCGACAACGGCGGTTGGCCTGCCAGCGCAAAATCCTCCTCCGCCATCGAGCCGGATAAGTCCAAAGCTACCATTAAGTCACGGCTGGGGCTGCGTATTTCTATTGCTGCGCCCATCCATACCGGTTTGGCCGCCGCCAACAGTAGCAGCGACCACAGGCTGAGCAGCAAGCAACGCTGCCACCATTGTCGGCGCAAAACTACCGCCGCCTGAGTAACCTCTGCGCCGCTGGCGATTTGGATGGCGGTAAAAAAAGGCGTGTATAACGCCGTGCGGTTGGCGCTATAACTGGGCAGCAGGTAGCGCAGTAATAAGGGTAGCGGCAACAGCACCAGCGCCCATGGCAGCTCAAACTCAATCATAGCGCAGCCCCTGTATTAGCTGACGCAGGAAGGCCGGGCTACGCATATACTGGTTCAATTTGGCCAGCACTGTAGCTGCCACAGCTTGCCCATTGGCCAAACGCTCGGGGGGTAGAAATGCCCAAGTCTGTATTTGTGTTAACTCCGTCTGGCTCAAACAGGGCCAGGTAAATTTATTAGGCTCGGGGCCATTCGCCCCAACCAAATTTTTCCCTTTAACTTTGTCGCCGGGGTTGATCAACATGGCCAAGCGTTTGATGAATTCAGATAAGCCAGCGATGGCTGCAGGCTTGTCTGCCAATTTAGATAACTGCGCCAACAACTGCAGCTGGAAATCTCTAGCTTTTCGACGTCGACAATAGTTTTTCCAAAGCCGATAGAGGCAGCTGAATACTATGGCTAACAATAGATATAAACCTAGACCCTGGGGCCAAAGACTAAATTCTTGCGGCTCAACCATGATCAACTCATGCAGTTGCTCCAGCCAATCGTTGCCGAAACCCGGCTGCCAAAAACTGGGTTTGGCAATGCCTGGCATTAGTGTCGCCCCGACTGAAGAGCCAATAGCTGCGGCAAGGCCGCTTGCTCGGTATGGATGATATGCAAACTTAAGGGCTGGCCGTTATTGCCGGCGACCGCTTGCAACCGTTGTAGGTTTTGGCATTTTTGTTCAAACTGCTGTTTATAGTTAAGCTGGAATTTGCGGTCGAGGCCGTCAACCAGCAGCTGCCCAACGCCATCACTGGCAACAAGATTATTGGCCCGGGGCAACCGCTGTTCCAGCGGGTCAACCACCAGCAACAAACGTATTTGGGCGCTAGCATTGCACTGCCTCAGCAAATCCAGCAATGGCTCCGCCAGAGCGTTAAAATCACTGATGATATACAGCTGGCGACCTAACTGCCGGCTATGTAATAGCTGTTGCAAACATTGTGTAAGAGAACAATTTTTCAGCTTTGGCTTGATGGCTACCGCTGCCAGCTGCTGATTGGCTTCGACCAGCTGTTTAAGCCCGGCCACTAAATTTTCTTTGCTGCGGGAAAAGGGTCGGCCCATACTGCCTGAGTCGGTGATTATTTGTAACGCCAAGCGATCGCCATCGCTGAGCGAACGCCAGCCGATCAAGCTCGCCAGCTGCGCCGCCACTACTGATTTCATCTGACCCTGGCTGGCAAAAAACATCGAGCGGGATTGATCGACCAGCAGCGAAACTTTTTGTTCTTTATCTTCTTCAAAAACACGCACATGTGGACGACCACTGCTGTGGGTTTTTTTCCAATCCATATGGCGCACATCATCACCGGGTTGGTAATTTTTAAGCTCGGCAAAGTCCAAGCCGCGGCCCTTAATACGGCTGGCATTGTTGCCGGAAAACAACTCTTTGCTACGCCAAGGGCCTTTTAAATCAAGTAAGCGACTGTATGGAGCCATTGCCAACAGCTCTTCTAACTGGCAAAAAATTCCGGCCTGTTGATTTAGGCTAGCCACTAGGCCACCGGCACCCACTGTAAAATTTCTGCGGCGACCTGCTCGGCATTAACACCATCAGCCATGGCCTGATAATTTAACACCAAGCGGTGCGCCGCCACGCCGACAAAACTCTGTCGAATATCTTCCGGCTCGACGTAATCTCGGCCCTGTAACCAAGCGCGAGCCCGGGCGACCTTATCGAGACTAATGCTCGCCCTGGGGCTGGCGCCCAGACTCAACCACTGCGGTAACGAGCTGTCGGGGTATAACTCCGGCTTACGGCTGGCCATGACTAAAGCCACCATATAGCGCTCCATGGCTTCGGCCACATAGACCTTGGCCACCTCCGCCCGCGCCGCTAAAATTTGCTCGGTGTGTAAATGACACGAGCTACTAGCCACCGGCTGCTCTTCGCTGCGCACCAGCCGAATGATCTGTAGTTCTTCATCGGCATCGGGAAAGTCGAGCCGAACCTTTAACAAAAAGCGGTCCAGCTGCGCTTCCGGCAGGGGGTAGGTTCCTTCTTGCTCCAATGGATTTTGGGTCGCCAAGACCATAAACACATCCGGCAAGGGGTAGCTCTGCCCAGCGACGGTTACCTGCTTTTCTTGCATGGCCTCGAGCAACGCCGATTGAACTTTTGCTGGCGCGCGGTTAATTTCATCGGCCAAGATTAGCGGCTTAAAAATAGGCCCAGGTTCGAAGCTCAGCTCTTGTTTATCGCCTTGCTGGTGGTAAATTTCCGCACCGGTAACATCCGAAGGTAAAAGGTCGGGGGTGAATTGAATACGCCCCATGGCCAAGTCTAAGCTTTGACCCAGCGCCTTAACGGCTCGGGTCTTAGCGGTGCCCGGGTAGCCCTCAAGCAAAACATGACCGTTGCACAGCAACGCTAAGATCATGCTGTCGATCAGCTCTTGTTGGCCCACCAGCTGCTGGTGTAAGTCCGCCTGCAGCTGTTGAAAGGATTGATGCAATGTATCCATAAGACTGAACTTTATTGTTAGATAACGTCACTGTAATTTATCGCGCCAAAAAATGCAGGCATTAACACCGGCCTCCCCTCTAACTTAAAACCACACGGTTATTTATACTGCACCCTTTCCCAGATTTTTGCCTTTTCAACAAACTGGTCGATAGTAAAACTGGCCGGGCGCTGGCGCGGCGGAAACTTTTGAAACGACTGCAAAAACGGCAGCAAATACATAAATGAGTGCTGCACTCGCGGGATACCTCGATCGGCCCACCATTCATTATAGCTATTGGAGTGCTCATCGGCGCGTTCATAGGGGTCACGGCGTAGATGGAAAACCTTGGGTATACGCAAAAACACAAAGGGCTCGCGCCATACATCAAAACGTTTAGCCCGCTGCTCGGCAAACACGATTTTCCAATCACCATCACGAATGCCGACTATGTCGGACGTATCGCTCAGGTAAATAAAGTGCTGGCGGGGTGAACGCTTTTGCTTGCCAGTAAGATAAGGCAGTACATTGTAACCGTCTAAGTGCACCTTGTAGTTATGGCCATCAGCACTGTAGCCCTTTAATAATTTTTTGCCTATATTGGGCTCACCGACGGCGGCCATAATGGTGGGCAACCAATCCATATGGGAGACAATTTCATTGGATATTCCAGGCTTTATTTTACCCGGCCAGCGAATAAACGAGGGCACTCGGTAAGCACCTTCCCAGTTGGTATTTTTCTCGGAGCGGAAGGGGGTAATACCCGCATCGGGCCAGGTATTGTAGTGCACACCGTTATCGGTGGCATATAGAACGATGGTATTGTCGGTGATACCCAGCTTATCTAACTGGTCGAGCATGGAGCCGACTTTTTCATCGTGGGCGACCATCACATCATTGTATTCGCCCTGCCCAGATTTACCCTTGGTGCTGGGTGCTGGGTGAGTTTTAAAATGCATGCCGGTGGTATTCAGCCACACAAAAAATGGCTTCTTGGCCTGGTGCGAACGCTCAACAAAATTCTGCGCGGCATCGACAAACTCTTGATCGACCGTTTCCATACGCTTGCGCGTTAACGGCCCGGTATCTTCAATTCGACCATCAGCAAAAGAGCGCACCACGCCACGCGGACCAAACTTTTTACGAAACCAAGGCTCGGTGGGGTAATCGGGATTTTCTGGTTCTTCTTCCGCGTTGAGGTGATACAGGTTGCCGAAGAATTCATCAAAGCCATGGCTGGTCGGTAAAAACTCATCGCGGTCGCCGAGGTGATTTTTACCGAACTGACCGGTCATATAACCCTTGGCTTTTAGCAGCCGCGCCAGGGTTGGGTCTTCTTTGCGGATGCCGCCATCGGCACCGGGCACACCCACTTTGGACAAACCGGTACGCATAGGGCTCTGGCCCAAGATAAACGCCGAGCGGCCAGCGGTGCAGCTCTGCTCACCATAATAGTCGGTAAACATTACGCCCTCTTTCGCCAATCGGTCGATATTCGGGGTTTGGTAGCCCATTAAACCGTGGCTATAGGCGCTGATATTACTAATACCGATATCATCGCCCCAGATAACCAATACATTGGGTTTATCGGCGGCCTGAGTGGCGAAACCTATCATTAATAAGCTAAGCAGCGAGGCCTGCAAGGCTCGTCTGGCGAGGAAATACCGGGTCATAACGCTTCTCCATGGTGTTTTTATTTATACGGCAACCAATGTACTCTTCATCAAGATATAAATAAAATGACATATTTTTATAAAAGTCATAACTCAGAGTAATTTCTTATGGCCAATGACCTCAATTTACTCCGTGCCCTACGGGTACTACTGGAAGAGCGCAATGTCACCCGCGCCGCTAAACGGCTGTTTATTAGCCAGCCGGCTATGAGTAAAAGCCTGTACAAGTTGCGACAGGAATTTGATGACCCGCTGTTTACCCGCACCGCCTATGGGCTCAGCCCCACCCCCAGAGCCAAACAGCTAGAGCAGCAACTGCCGAAGCTGCTGGACCAGCTGAATGCGCTGGTACGGCCGGAACAATTTGCCCCGGCCAGCCATCGCGAGCAATTTCGCGTATCCAGCTCGGACATATTCTACCGCCAACTCCTGCCGGAGCTGATGCCCGAATTCGTTCGCCAAGCCCCCCATAGTGGGATCCGTGCCGGTGAAGTAGAAAAGGACTTTTTGGAGCAGCTGGCCAATGGTCAATTGGATTTTGCCATCCATACCAATCGGCATATGCCCGACGACTTTGTTGCCACGCACCTGGGTTTTAGCCAATCCTTCTGCCTGATGCGCGAGGGCCACCCGCTTTGCCAACGCCAGCAGATCAGCCTTGATGACTACTTGAGCCACCCCCATGTGCGGCTCTATCTGGCCCAAATCACCGAGGCGGATATCGGTGTTATTGACGAAATACTTATTCAACAGGGCAAACAGAGAAAAATTATTTTGGAGTCTGCCAGCGTCTCTATTGCCACCCAAACGGTGGCGAACAGCGACGCCCTAATGGTTGCCCCAGCGGCCATCATCAAAGACAGTTTGCAGGCACTTACTTACTTGCCACTACCCGCCGAAGTTGAGTTTCCAAAATTAGAAACCGTGCTAATTCAGCACCGGCGCAGCCTCGGCAGCCCGGCCCATCAATGGTTAAAACAAATGATTGTGGGAATAATGAAGCCCGCCATGGCCGAGGCTTTATAAGCTGTTATAAAGCCAGGGCCGGTAGTGCCAGGCAAAAGCCTAAGCCGGCAATCCAGAAGATAGAGCGCAGCGTGGCAATATCTTTTAAGTAGCAGACTTGGTAGCCCAAGCGACAGACAAAAAAGCCGATAGCGCAGATATGGATACTGGCCATATCCACTTGTAGGTAGGCGGCTCCCAGTAGCGCCAAACCAAAAATGGGAATGGCCTCAATCGCATTTTGATGGGCCGCCAAAGCACGCTGCCCCCAACCTTCAAGGTCTGCTTGTTGTTGGCGCGGCTTGTTATTGTCATAGCGACCCACCTTCGCCATAGCGATGGCCAAGGGCGCCTTGGTGAAGACCAACAGCAGTAAATTCAGCAACAGATACAGTGCAATCATATTCATAGCATTCTCGTTTTAATTATTATCATTCGAAAGAAGCCAAATCATAAAGCCAGGCCAGCCGATAAAACAGGCCTTTCCCTTTCTTAACTTGACATCTAGCGCCAGATTTTGGACATTTAACCAAATTCCATCGGCCTACGAACTATGTTAACCCCACTGATCAGCAACCAATACCTAGATGGCTTTAACGAGCTGGTGCATGATTTGGGCGGCCAAGCCGAGCCCTTGTACGCTGAAGCCGGGCTGCCTTATTGCTCCAGCCCTACAGCACCGGGTACCGCTGTCACCCTGCAAGACTTTGGTCAGCATGTCAGGTTGCTCGACTTGGCCATCAACCGCCTCAACCAACCGGCCTTTTGCCTCGACCTAGCCACCCGCCAAACCCTGAGTGTATACGGCCCCATTGGCATTATGGCCAGTTACAGTAATACCGTGGGCGAAGCGCTGGAATATGTGGTTAAACACCTGCAAATTGCGGTGCAAACGGTGCGTATTGAGCTGCAGCGTACGCAGCAGTCCGCGGTATTAATTATCCATTGTGACTACGAGAAAATCGCCAAAAGTCGCGGCTACCAAGACCACGCCCTGGCGCTGATCTATCATCTATTGAGTATGCTGCACGGCAATAAAGTGGTGATCCGCGCCGCCTATTTTAGCCATGCTGGCAGCAGCGAGTCGGCCATGTACAGCCGCTATTTTAATTGCCCGGTGGCGTTTGAGCATGAATTTTTAGGCCTCGCCTTCGACCCCAGCCAACTCGACCACGCGGTGGACAAGTCGGCCCGCACCCTGCCTATTCAAGTATTGCGCTATCTGCGCCAACGCCACAAAGATAGCCTGGTAGACCAGGTTAAACACATCATTAAACTAACCCTAGTTAGTGACGCCTGTAACTTAAGCGGGGTGGCCCAGGCCCTGGGGTTTAGCAAGCGAACCCTGCAGCGGCGCTTACAAGATCATCAAGTTAGCTTTCAACAATTGGTTGACGAAGTGCGCAATACCGACGCCCTGGCTTACTTGGTGCAATCACATTATCGCTTAATTGATATTGCTGCCGTGCTGGGCTACTCCGAACTCAGTGCCTTTAGCCGCAGTTTCAAGCGCTGGTGGGGGGTTAGCCCGCAGCAATGGCGACAGCAACACAAGCGCGCCCAAGCTGCAAAACACACTAAACTCAGTTCGGCGTAATATCCATTCTATTGGTCGCTGCTATTAACAAATCTTAAGGTCTTATTGGCTTTGCCGAGTCGACCCTTCGCGTCATACCGTCTAAACTTGCTATTTTTTGATCATGTTCACTCTAGTAGGCGCCAGCCCTAGGTGCGAAAATGATAACAAGCATCGTCTAAGCTTAGAATTGGTCGCCATTGTAAATTTTAGGGAATACGAAAAATCATGTTGAACAAACCTTTTGCAACCAGCTTGGCTGGTTTAGCCATTATCGCCGCCGCCAACATTGCCAGTGCCGATACCTTACAAGAAGTATATTTGCAGGCATTGCAAAACGACCATCAGCTAAAAGCCGACGAAGCTGCTTTTTTGGCGGGTAAAGAAGCTAAAAACATTGGTTTGGCGGGCTTACTGCCCAATATCAGCGCCCAGGCAAATTACTCTCAGTCAGATTCAAAATCAGTTGGCGCATTCAATATCGGCGGCCAATCTACTGACGCCAATGTCGATCGTGAAAACGAATCTTATAGTGCCACCTTAACTCAGCCGCTGTTTAATATGGCCGCTTGGTACGGCTACCAGCAGGGCAAAGCTCAAACCAAACAAGCCGAAGCACAATTTGGCGCGGCCCAGCAGAATTTAATTGTCCGAGTAGTACAAGCCTATTTAAATGTATTGCAGGCTATCGACAACCTCAGCACTTCCAAAGCTGAGCAAAAAGCCCTGTCGCACCAGCTTGAGCAAACCAAGCAGCGTTTTGAAGTTGGCTTGGCGGCGATTACCGATGTGCACGAAGCTCAAGCCGCTTATGATTCGGCTACCGCCACCACGTTAAGCGCCCAGGGTAATGTCGGCATTCAATTTGAAGCTATTGAGGTTTTAACCGGCCAAGCCGCAGGGTCTATCGCCCCGCTATCCAACGAGCTGCCAGTGGCTAACCCCGTACCGGCGCAACGCGCTGACTGGGTTACCTACGCACTGGCAAACAATTACAACTTAAAAGTTGCCAAGTTTAATTCTGAATCTGCTCGCCAAGGCGCCAGAGCCAGCAAAGCCGCACACTACCCCACAATTACTGGCACCATAAACTACAACCATTACGACGATACCAATACTGACTTAAACGTTGCCCCCTTTCAGTCAGACAGCCGTAATATTGAAGGCACTACTTATGCGGTAAACCTGTCGGTTCCTATCTACTCGGGCGGTGGTACCTCGGCCCGCCGTCGTCAGGCTCACCAAAGCTACAACCAGGCCCACGAGCTACTCAACCAGGCTCAGCGTGACACCATCCAGCAGGCTCGCTCAGCGCATTTACAAGTGGTGACCGATGTCGCCCAGGTGAAAGCCCAGAAACAAGCCTTAACCTCCAATACCAGCGCTATGGAAGCCACCCAAGCTGGTTATGAAGTGGGTACCCGTAATATTGTTGATGTGCTGCAAAGCCAGCAACGTATGTATAACGCCCAGCGCAATTACGACAACTCTCGTTATGCCTATGTATTGAATAATTTACTGTTGAAGCAGGCGGCGGGTACTTTATCCCCTGAAGATATTAATACTCTGGATCAGTGGGTTTCGAAATCTAAGCAGATTAGCCGGGCACAGTTAGAAGAATAAGAGCCCTAGGCTCGGTTGAAGCTCGGTCTGAGATGGCAGCATCTCAGACCGTCAATTTGCCCATGTGGGCTATAAAGACAAAGAGTTAACATTTAAGCCTCAGCATCCTCGCGCTTGGCGCGCTTATTACCCTCGTCAGTCTCACCCATTTTCCAATAGCTGCTGGCGTAGATATCGCCACGAGCCACGGCCCGCTCCTGTTTAAAATATCGCCTTAAGATTCGCATGGTAGAAAATTCTGCCGCCAACCAAACATTGGCTACGCCTGTTCGCCAAGGCAGCGCTTTAACGGCATCGGCGAGAATACTATTGGGCTGATCTGGCTTTGAATTGATGACCCAGTGCAGCTGCACGCCCTCGGGCACGGTCAAAGCCTGGCGGTCATCCTCGTGCATAACTTCTAATACCGCGTAGCCGCGGGCATTGTCAGGCAGCTGTTCCAAATTGACGCTGATCGCTGGTAAAGCCGTCATGTCACCGGCGATAAAAAACCAATCGGCCTGTAGGTCCACCATCTTTTTAGCACCTGGCCCCAAGATAGTGATGTTTTCGCCGATGTTGACCGCCCGCGCCCAGGCGGATGCCGGGCCATTATCACCATGGGCAACAAAATCCACTTCCAATTCCAGAGCGGCCAAATCGAAACGGCGAATGGTATAGCTGCGTAATATTGGCTTGGCTTCATCGGCGCCGGCAGACTGCTCAGCTGCGAACATCAATTTAATATAGCCACTTTCTTGGTCTTCAGGAAAGTCCGCCAAGGCTTCACCGGCTAAGGTGATACGAATCATATTGGCGGTCAACTGAACTTTATTTTTCACCGACACAGTACGTGGATTATATTTGGCCATTAATTTTTAACTACCGGGTAGATAAACAGGAGGGTGGATATTAGCAGAGCCCAATACGGCATTTAAAGCCCATAACAGAAATGTTTTTTATAGCAGAAACAGCCGCGCCTTAAAAGATGGCCAACTAAAAGCAGAGCTACTACTGCGCCAGTCGAGCCTGAATATTGCTAACTGTGGTCGCTAAGGCGCCGCGGTTAGCATTGGCAACGGCCAAGGCCGATTGCCCCATTTGGGCTGATTGCGCCGGGTTTTCTAGCAGCTGGGTAACCGCCGGGACTAACTCCGCTACACCCCCAACCTGGATCAAGCCATGCTGCTTAAGCAATAAAGCGCTGGCCTGCGAAAAATTAAAATCACTGGGGCCGGTAATAATCGGTTTGGCCCAGGCGGCAGGCTCGATCATATTATGGCCGCCGTTGTCGACTAAGCTGCCACCTACAAAAGCGATATCGCAGGCGCCGTAAAAGGCCAGCATTTCACCCATAGTGTCACCTAGCAGCACCTGGGTATTCGCCTTGACTATTTTATTATCGCTGCGTTTTTGCAGCGTGAGTTCTTGCTTGAGACATAACTGAGCAACCGGTTTAAACCGCTCGGGATGACGCGGCACCAGCACCAATAAACAATCTGGCCTGAGTTTTAAAATTGCCGCAAACGCTTCTAACACCAATTCATCTTCACCGGGGTGAGTACTGGCAACCAACCAAATAGCTCGCTGACTGTTATTTTTCCATTGCTGCTGCAAGTCTGCGGCCTTATCACGCAGCGCATCGCCAATAGTCAGGTCAAACTTTATATTGCCGTAGCTATGACAATTTTCGGGCTTAACACCTAGGCGAACAAAACGCTCAGCATCGGCCTCACTTTGGGCCAACACTTGGCGAAGCCCGGCCATCATAGGCTGGCTTAGGGCCGAGAATTTTTGGTAGCCGCGGGCAGATTTTTCCGACATGCGAGCGTTTATTAATACACAGGGGATATTGCGCTTATTGCATGCGGCTATTAAATTGGGCCACAATTCGGTTTCCATCACCAAAAAAATATCGGCCTGTAAACGATTCAAAAACCGGGCAATCGCGTCGGGTAAATCATAGGGCAGGTAAACATGGAAAACCGAGTCGCCGTATTGCTTTATGACCTGGGCGGAGCCGGTCGGGGTAGTAGTGGTAACCACCAACAAAGCCTCGGGGTAAAGCTGCTGCAGCTTTCGCACCAACGGCGCGGCGGCAATGGACTCCCCCACCGACACTGAATGCAAGCAAATCACCTGTTTAAAATTGCCTTCAGGTTTAGCAAAGAAGCCAAAGCGCTGTGACCAGCGACGAACATAAGCCGGGGCTTTATAGGCACGCCATAATAGCCGTAGCAATATCAACGGCATAATTAGATAGAAAAACAGCGTATAAAAAAATCGTGCCATCAGGCTTACCCGGCCTCACCAAACTGCAGAGCATGAAGCTGGGCATAGGCGCCGTCTTGTTCAATCAGCTCGGCATGGCTGCCCTGCTCAACAATGCGTCCAGCATCCATTACCACAATCACATCGGCGTTTTCAATGGTCGACAACCGGTGTGCGATAACCAAGGTGGTACGATTTTCCATGACCTTATCCAGCGCCGCCTGAATTTTCCGCTCCGACTGGGTATCCAATGCCGAGGTAGCCTCATCCATAATTAAAATAGGCGCGTCCTTAAGCAAGGCTCGAGCAATGGCAATACGCTGGCGCTGACCACCGGACAAACGGGTACCGTCTTCGCCCACCATGGTGTCCATGCCGTCAGGTAGCTCTTCAATAAATTCCAAGGCATAGGCCGCTTCAGCCGCCGTGCGAATTTCATCATCACTGTAGCGAGACAAATCGCCATAGGCGATATTGTTTTTTAGGCTATCGTTAAACAAGGTCACATCTTGATTAACCAAAGCAATTTGCTGACGTAAACAGCGCAGCTGATAATCTTCCAACGGCTTGCCATCGAGTAGTATCTGCCCGTGTTGGTGGTGATAAAAACGCGGAATCAGACTGGCCAGAGTGGTTTTACCACTGCCTGAACGGCCCACCAGAGCGACGGTTTTACCGGCGGGGATGTCGAGATTGATATCTCGCAGCACATCGCCATCTACACTGTTATAACAAAAGTTTAGCTGCTTAATCTGTAGGCTGCCCTTAACTCTTGCGACGTCGTAATCACCCTGATCCGTTTCACTTTCTACATCAAGCTGAGAAAAAACATCTTCCGCGGCGGCAATACCTTTTTGCAGCACACCGTAAACACCGCTCAATTGCCTAACTGGTTTAGGAATTAGTCCCGCTGCGGTTACGTACTTAATAAATTCTGCTGCGCTGCCCTCGCCCATAATATTCATGGTCAAAAAAACAACAAAAGCCAAGGCCGCCGCTACAATGAACTGCATTACGGCGGTATTTAAAGCAGCTGTGCCCGCCAGCTTCAGCCCCTGCTTGCGATTGTCTGCACTGGCTTCTGCGAACCGACCCTGTTCGTATTTTTCCCCACCAAAACTGCGCATTACTTTATAGCCGTTAATCATTTCGGATGTAGTCTGAGTAATATTCCCCATGGTTACTTGAATACGACTAGCCAATCGGCGTAAACGCTTGCCCACTACACTTACTAACAGCCCAATAAATGGCGCTATAACAATAAAGACCAGGGTCATCTGCCAGTCTTTATAAAACAGGTAGCCAAACAACACGATGACTGTAGCGCCTTCACGAATGATTACTTTTATAGCATTGGTAATTGACGCTGTAACCTGAGCCACATTATAGGTAATGCGTGAAATTAAATGGCCCGAGTTGTTATTATCGAAATACTCACCCGGTAGCGCCGTTAAACCATTAAACAACTCTATTCGTAAGTCATTGACGACAAAAAGAGAAACCTTGGCAATAAAATAGTCACCTAAAAAACCACCTATGCCGCGCACGGTGTAAATAACAATAATCGCCAGCGGTATTAAAATCTTAAGTTCTGAGTCATTATTTTCAATGGCTTCTACCATAGTGCCAGCAAGGTCTGCAAGTAATGCTATAGAAGTAGAAAACAGAATATAACCGATAATACTAAGGCAAAAAATAAACCGATATGGCTTTAGGTAACCCAGCAGTCGCCTATAGGTTTGCATTCCACTGGGCTTGGTAGCGTTTGTCTCTGACATATCAATCCTGCGAGTTGAGGCAATGCCTTAGCACCGCCATGGGGCTATTGCGCATAGGTTTCACCTGACAATAAGCCTCGATAAATTCTTGTTGCTGGGATAAGACCAAACCCGAAAAACTCTGCATCAGCAGTTTAAGTTCTTCTAGGCAGCGCCGCTCGTTCATTCTAGCCCGACCTAAATCAGCCGGGTTAGCCTGGCGCACCTGGGGGATTTGCTGCAGGTCAATAATAAAATTTTCAGCGGTGATCTGCTTCTGACGAAAGCCAGTATTGTGCATACGCGCCAACATTAATGCGGTAGCGATTAGAATCTTGGTCTGCTCATCACGGTCAATTGCCGACCAGTTTGCCAACAATTCCAATAAACTGCGGTAGCCATCTAAGGCGCGAATAATTAATATCGCCCCTAAACCATCGACCGTTTGATGCTGACAATAATAAACCGGCTCCAAACAAGGTATGTCTTTTTCCTGGCATAGCAGCATATTACGCAGCTCTTGCGCAAAGTGGCTCTCACCCATGGGGGAATGTATATTACGCCGTACCCGCTCCAGCTGGCGCTTTAGATAATACGCCTGCTTACCATTGGTGTGCTCGACATCAAAACGGGTGATTAAATTGCTGCCAGGCCTGGGGTACTCTACTCGGTGGTGATCATTAAACTGCATGATCCAAAGTGAGTTGAAATTTAAATGGTGACGCGGATAAAAATACCTGTGGAACTCAGGATCAACAAACTCTGCTGCCGCTTTATATTGAGGTTTAGGCCACACCATAGTTCTCGCTTTCGATTAGGAGAATGCCGCCAGGCTGGCCCGGCGGCGATTCCATCAACCCTTAACGGGTGCCAACCAATCGTAACGATTAGTTAGGCGGCCCTGCACGGCATCAAAGTACATGGCCTGCAGCTTGGTGGTGATAGGACCACGGCTACCATCGCCAATTTGGCGTCCATCGAGCTCACGAATTGGCAATACCTCAGCGGCGGTACCGGTGAAAAATGCTTCATCAGCAACATAAACTTCATCGCGGGTGATGCGTTTTTCGCGAACTTCATAGCCACATTCTTCTGCCATTTGAATCACGGCATCACGGGTGATGCCATCAAGGCAAGAGGTCAGTTCAGGGGTGTAGATCACGCCTTTATTGACCAAGAAGAAGTTTTCGCCACTGCCTTCGGCTACATAGCCTTCATTATCCAATAACAATGCTTCTTCACAACCACTATCCAAAGCTTCTCGCAAAGCCAGCATAGAGTTAATGTAATGGCCGTTGGCCTTGGCTTTGCACATAGAAATATTAACATGATGGCGGGTGTAGCTTGAGGTACGAATTTTAATACCCTGCTCTTTTGCCTCGGGACTCATATAGGAAGGCCATTCCCATGCGGCTATCATCACGTGAGTTTTCAAAGAATCGGCACGCAGACCCATACCCTCTGAACCCAAGAAGGCCATGGGGCGTAAATAGGCCTCATCTAAATTGTTTTCCCGCACCACGAGTTTATGGGCATCATTCAGCACTTCTTTGCTGAAGGGCATATCCATCATCATGATTTTGGCAGAATTAAATAAACGATCGGTATGCTCTTTTAAGCGGAAAATTGAGGTACCGTGTTTTTCAGTTTCGTAGGCGCGTACACCTTCGAAAACACCCATGCCGTAGTGCAGGGTGTGGGTAAGAACATGAACTTTGGCATCGCGCCAGGGAACCAGCTCCCCGTCTAACCAAATAACTCCATCTCTGTCAGCAAATGACATAATTGTCTCCAGTAACAAAAGCCAAGCTAGTAGCTTGGCTTTATTGTATTAATCTTATATGTCCTGGTTTCCCAGCAGCAGTTGCCAGATGCGCTGCACGGTTTGGCGCTCGGCTTGGAAATGACTGCTGCCCGTCAATACACTCTTTTGGCGCTGTAACGCGAGTCGGTGTCCGGCGGAACGATAGGCTTTGTAAGCATCGATTAATTGGCTGACATCGTCGTGGCTCAAATAACCGGCTTGTGCAAGGTCACCAAGGATGCGAATGTTATCTGTCCACCGCAGTAATGGTGCCTCTTTATGGGCCCAGGCTAGAACGGCGTATTGAACCATAAATTCAATATCGACGATACCTCCAGCGCCCTGCTTTAAATCAAAGTCTGTGGCAGCATTCTCCCTTTTGCCACTGTCATCGAGATGCGCACGCATTTTTTCACGCATGGCCACCACCTCCGCCGCCAATGCTGGCAAATCTCTAGCCTGGGCTAGAATATTATTGCGCAGTTGTTCAAACTGCCCGGCCAGACTCGCGCTACCCGCCACCACTCTAGCTCGAACCAAAGCTTGGTGCTCCCAGGTCCAAGCTGCCTGACTTTGGTACTTTTCAAAACTCTCAAGGCTGGCTACCAACATGCCTGAATTACCATCTGGACGCAGGCGCATATCCACCTCGTACAGCTGGCCAGAAACAGTCTGGGTATTCATAGCGTGGATCATCTTTTGACCCAGGCGGGTGTAAAAGGTCAAGTTATCAACTGCTCGCCGACCGTCACCATCAATACCGGTGGTATATTTCCCCTTGGCGCCAGCATGAATAAAGACCAAATCAAGGTCGGAACCGTGACCCAGTTCAATACCGCCGAGCTTACCGTAACCCAGTACAATGAAATCCGGACATAATACCGGCTGGCCTTCGCTATCGCAGGGGCGACCATGCCGAACAATCATCTGCTGCCAAGTCATTTCTAATGCATGCTCTAAAATAACTTCGGCAATATGGCTTAAGTAGTCGCTAACCTGCATCAAGGGCAGCACCCCAGTGACTTCACAAGCAGCGATACGCAGCACATTGGCCATGCGAAAATAGCGCAGGGCTTCCATCTGCCCTTCTAGGTCATCCCACTCTAGGCGCAGGGTTTCTTGGCGCAAAATGTCTTGCAAGTCGGCTCGGGACAGCGGCGAGTATAAATTACGCGGGTCTAGCAGCTCATCCAACAGGGCCGGATATCTGGCCAGCTGATCGGCTATCCAAGGGCTGGCCGCACACAGTCGCGCCAACTGTGACAGCGCCGCTGGATTCTCGGTCAGTAAAACCAAGTAAATCGTCCGCCTAGCCACCGAACTCACCAGGGATAAAATACGCCGTAGAGTTTCGGCGATATCTTCCTGCTCATTGCGTCCACGGCTGAGCATCGCCAGTAGCTGTGGCATAAACTGATCCAAGCGATTGCGCCCCTCGCGCTGCATTGCCACTATAGGTCGACTTTGGCGCAGGTCATGCAGCTGCTGAATAACCGAATGTCGATGCCGATAACCATTGTCAGCCAGCAAACTTAAAGCCTGCTCTTGGTCCAGCTCCTCCAGCCACAAATGTAACCACTGGCTAACATCGGAATCCTGCTCCCGCCCCGACTCTGGGTCGGCGATGACCGATTGAAACTCCTCATTAACGACATCGCGATGCGCCGTCAGTACCGCGTCCATTTCAGAATAATTATGAAAACCCAGAACCCAAGCCAGGCGCTCCCGGTCAATATCAATATCAGGTAGGGCCTGGGTCTGCTTGTCTTGAAAACCTTGAATCGCGTGTTCAACCCGACGCAACAATCGATAAGCCGCCGCCAATTTATCCCCGGCACCTTCCGGTAAATACCCGTCGGCCTGCAGCAACGGTAACAGCCTTAAAACCTGGGGCTGTTGCAACCGGGTATCGCGGCCGCCCCGGATAAGCTGGAAGGCCTGGACGATAAATTCCACCTCACGAATGCCGCCATAACCCAGCTTTACATCCTGGCTCTTACCTTGGCGGTGCACCTCCCGGTTGATCATCGATTTCATATCACGCAGGGCGTCAATGGCCGAAAAATCGATATAGCGGCGATAACTAAAGGGACGTAATTTATCCATTAATAGTTGAGCATAATCTGGCGCCGTCGGCTCAGGGGCAACGCCTCCTATAGCAACTACCCGCGCCTTAATCATGGCAAAGCGCTCCCACTCCCGCCCCTGGGTTTGGTAGTACTCCTCCATCGAATCGTAATTCAGCACCAAAGAGCCACTATCACCATAGGGGCGCAAGCGCATATCTACCCGAAACACAAAGCCATGCACGCCCTGGGTATCAATGCTATTAATGAGTTTTTGCCCGAGGCGGTTGAAGAACTCTTGATTGCTGGTCGTTTTGGGCAGCCGCTGGGCCGCAGCGACGGCGGCCGAATGTTGCGTTTCGCCAGACTCTGGGTAGGAAAAAATCAGATCAACATCGGAAGAAACATTGAGTTCCCTTGCGCCCAACTTGCCCATGCCAAGCACCACCAAGGGCTGAACTCGGCCAGACTCCTTGCCAATAGGAAGCCCAAAACGGTGGCTTAGCTGGGCATAGTGAAACTCCAGGGCCTGCTGTAATGTTGCCTCCGCCAGAGAGGACATATCACCGGTGGTCTCTTCTAGCTCGGCCAGGCAATTGAGGTCACGCCAAATAATGCGCAGCATTTGGCGCCGGCGGAATTGGCGTAGAGCCCGGTCAAAGTCATCCAGCAAATCTATCGCCTGACAAATTTCCGCTAAATTTGAGTGAAAATTCTGCACGCTAAAGCTGCGATTTAAATCACCGGATAGGAGTAATTCGAGCAACAACGAGGGGGACTGCAGGCACAGCTGGGCAATATATTCACTGCCGAGCCAAGCCTTGCACAACTGCTTGGCCACACCTGCATCGCTCAGGGCCTGGTTCAGTTCTTGTTGTTGCTCTGGGCTGGCCCGCAGAAGCCAAGCCTGCCAGTGCCTATCCACCTCTCCGGTAAAAAAGCCGCCAAACCCCTGGGGTGCAAATTGCTGTAACACTCGACCTCCTATCCCTGCCCGTCGCCCTTATATAGGACCATCAATATGCATACACTGTAGCCTTAGTGGCCACATTGTGGAAGGGGGTTAAATCAAAGGTTCAAGCGCTAGTTAAACTGGCGCCTAGGGGCAAATACTACCTTGCTATGAGGCAATTTGATGGCCGCCACGGCCAGTTATATAATTAACCCCGGCCTGCATCACCCGGCGCCATCCGGCTTCCGCGGTAGCGTCAAAATGCTCATCAGTCAGAGCGGCTGCGGTCAACAAAGCATCCAGCCAATAGTCATAAAAATGAGAGGGTACAGGTTCATCTGCCACAAGCTGGCTGGCCACAAAACGCTCTAAAACTAGGGGGCAACCCTGACCCGTGGACATGCAGCTAAACGATACCAGCATCATATGGCTACGCCTCTCCATACTGCTATTGCCAAAAATTTCGGTGATTTCTGGAGATATCCCAAGAAAAATATCATAAAAGCAACGAAAAAAACCCCGGTCCTCCATACAGCGTTCAAAGCTTTCGTTAAAAGCTTGAATTTCCAGCGCCACCATACAACCTCCTGTCACACGCAGCTTTAATCCATACCATCAAAACGTTCTGTTAAATTCTAGGAAAGCTATCAGGCTTTTCAACCTGCAGCCGGTTTAACCGACCAGCCGTTAAGCCCGGCACCAGCCGTTAGCGCGCGAAGACCCGCCCAAGCTAGACATTTTTTATACCCGACCACGGCTTCTAGGTTAAGATGCCAGCCCGATTTCCATAGCAAACGAAAAGGACAAAGAATGTCTACTTTTGAAAATGTCACCATAGAAAAAGCCGCCAATACCTATTTTGACGGCAAGGTCAGCAGCCGTACGGTTACCTTTGCCGATGGCAGTAAAAAAACCCTGGGTATTATGCTGCCCGGCGACTATGAGTTTGGCACTGACCAGAAAGAGCTCATGGAGATCACCGCTGGCGACTTAGAGGTCAGCCTACCAGGCAGAGACGAATGGCAAACCATAACCGGCGGCGAGTCTTTTGAAGTGGCAGCCAACAGTAAGTTTCAGTTGAAAATAAAGACGGTTACTGATTACTGCTGTTCCTATATCACGGCGTGAGCTATAGGCAAAAGCGCTGAATCAAGCCGGCTATAATGCTAATGGCTGGTTTGATTTGGTCGTGGGCAATAAATTCATTGGGCTGATGAGCCTGGTCGATAGAACCCGGCCCGAGCACCAGAGTTTCAATGCCCATGGCCTTTAGGAATGGCGCCTCAGTGGCAAAGGCAACACTTTCAGACTCCTTGCCGCAAAGCTGTTCGGCGGCGCGGACAAAATCCGAGTCTAATTCCTGTTCGAACGGCTCCACCCCACCAAACAGAGCTTCCATGGTAATAGTGGTATTGCGCTGTTCGGCAATCCGCGCCAGCCTTTGTTTTATTTTTTGCCGCAGCTCATCATTGCTCATACCGGGCACGGCACGCAAATCAAACTGCAACTCACAGTCGCAGCAAATACGATTGGGGTTATCGCCGCCATGGATGCAGCCCAAGTTTAAGGTAGGGGTGGGAATAGTGAACCCCGGGCTATGATAGCTAGCCTGCAACTCATGTCGAAACGCTAATAAATCGGCAATCACCGCGTGCATGGTTTCCATCGCATTATCGCCCAGCGCCGGGTTGGATGAATGCCCAGACTTACCGAAGACTTTAACCGACTCCATCATAATGCCTTTATGTTGGCGAATCGGCACCAGCCCGGTAGGCTCTCCAATCACCGCATAACGCGCCTGACCATGCTGGTTAAAACCCTGCGCCGCCAACGCCCTGGCGCCGCTCATCGAACTTTCTTCATCGGCGGTGGCAAGAATAATCAATGGTTTTTTAAAATCCGCCCCTGCCAGTTTTTCAACGGCCGCCAATATCACCGGGAAAAAACCTTTCATATCGGTAGCGCCGAGACCGTAAAAACGATTATCTCGATCCGTTAGAACGAACGGATCCTGCTGCCAATTTTGTTTATCGTAAGGCACCGTATCGGTATGCCCAGCCAAGACCAAACCACCGGCTCCACTGCCCTTGGTAGCGATCAAATTAAGTTTATTAGCCTGCCCTTCAACCGGTAATATCTGCACGCTAAAACCCAGATCTTGCAGCCAGTTGGCCAACAACTGAATCACTTCGGCATTAGCCATATCCCACCGTGGGCTGTGGCTGCTGACGGAAGGGGTTTTTACCAACTGACTTAGGCGTTCAACAAAAATTGATGGTGACATGAATGGCGCACTCCGATAGATGACCTACTGTCGCTCAAACCTTGGTATTAGGCAATAGCGAGGCGAGTTCAGTACCGGTTTAATATTGAACTGTGGTCGCAATCCGGCTGCTTAATAACGCGAATCCATACCGACAAGAATGACGCAGGCTATGTCTTAAGAGATGCTTACAGTATTCAAACGCTGGCAGAGAACAAAATGACACACTCCCACATTCGTGAAGGCGGTAGCTTTACCTCAGATTAAAAACAGCTGGTGCAAGACCAAGTATTAACCAGCCAGGTAATACTGCACACCAAACCATCACCGCCAAACCCAGCCAGCACAGGCCGCGCCCCTGGTAAAATAAGAGCTGTGAAACCACACTTAATCATTATTGAATATCGGTGTATTACTGAAATAATACACCAATGCACAAAGGTATCCTCTTTTCTATCAACCCCAATACCGGCACGCCGGTATTTAAGCAGCTGGTCGATCAGACACAGCGTTTGATCGCCCGTGGTCAGCTGAAGGAAGGCGATTTGCTGCCCTCAACTCGCGAGCTAGCCAAGCTACTTACAATTAATCCGATGACAGTTTCTAAGGCCTATAGCCAGCTGGAAACTATGCATCTAGTCACGCGCAAAAAAGGCATCGGCATGCTAGTGAACAGCGCCGCTGAATTAGGGCAAACGCAGCAGCAATTATTTCAGCCGGCGCTAATTGAAACTTGCCTACAGGGCAAGCAACTCGGGCTTAGCCTACAGGAAATCAAAGCTCTGTTAAGCAAACAATGGAGAACCATGGAATGAACTACCCCTTGAAAATGGTCGACCTTAGCCACAGCTACCAGGGCCGCGCTTGGCCATGGCAGCAACCCAAGCAAGACCAAGTACTTAAGAACATTGGCTTCCAATTAAAACCGGGAACGATAACGGGCTTACTGGGGGTAAATGGAGCAGGGAAAACCAGTCTCATACAATGTGCTCTCGGCCTGATCAACCCCCAGCAAGGAAATTCTTATCTGTTCGGCCAAAATAGCTGGGACAGCGACCATAATATTCGCCAACAAATAGCCTACGTGCCACAGCTTTTCGACCTAGCACTGTACAGCAATGCCTTTAAGCTGAGTAAACACTGGGGACACTATTATAATAATTGGGATCAGGGCTTTGTGGAAAAAATTCTGCGCTTATTTGGCATCCCCGAAAATCAGCCATTGCAGCAACTCTCTATCGGCCAGCGGCAAAAAATTAGTATTGCCCTGGCTCTAGGCCACCGTCCGAACTTGTTAATTCTAGACGAACCTGTGGCCAGTTTAGACCCGTTATCACGGCGTCAATTTCTTCAGGTACTCATAGAAGATTATTGGGATGAGCATAAGACCATCCTATTTTCCTCCCATATCACCTCCGACATTGAAAGAATCGCCAGCGATGTTTTAATTCTCAAAGACCAGGAAATCTTGCTGCATCAAAGCCTCGACGAATTAAAGCAAAACTGCCGCAAATACACCCTAGAAAACTGCCCTGCGGCCACTGACTACCTTAAAGAAATTGATCATAAATTGTCGGTACGAACGTTAGATGATCGAATCACCTTTTGTTTAACCGAAGCCCAACCGGGCATCGGCCAGCAGGCATTCACCTTAACGGCTGAAGCGCTCAATTTAGAGGCGCTATTTCTGGAGCTGCACACATGAACAAGCTAATGTCCGGCGCCTGGTTTAGCTTGCAGCATTTATTCGCCTGCGTTAACCCCGCCTTAGCGGTCATACCGCCAGTGATTGCTCTTTGGGCGTCTAGCTATTCAAACCAGGCAACCTGGGTCTGTATACTATTTACCGCCATCGCCACTGCGAGCTTTAGCCGGATCACCCTACAAAACTCCGCCGTGCAATTGCTACCGGGGTTCATTTGGCAACAAAAAAAGATTCTCCACAGTGTTGGCCTACTGTTGAGTATTTTGTTTTTCAGTATAAGTCCGCAGGCAACTTCCTTGGACCAATTATCCTACGCCTGCCTTGCTTTTGCCGTAGGGCTGTGGATAGGCAAGCTCGAAATTCTTAACACTCTTACAATACTAATTGGCGTCGGCATGGCAATAGAAACGCTAGGTGGCACCGACAGGCCATTAATTTATCTGCTTAGCCCCGTGTTTATAATTGGCCAAAAAATAACCTTATGTTTCGGCACCTGCATTGTACTTATTGCTGGCTATTTCTACCTGCAATTCACACCAACATCGCTAAACCAGAAAAACCTAGTCAGTAGCATAAACATTAACGCCAATCATAAAAGCAGTCTAATTCATCGGCTAGAGCGTAAACTTAGGGTTGATACTCACTGGCATTGGCAGTACACATTATTAATTACCGCGGTATTTATTGGGCTGAGCGAAATAGGATTACGCTATGGCCCAGGCGGGACGGATCGACCGAATTTTTTGGTCATCATCACCATCCCCTTAATCATTCACGCTATTAACTGCTTCCCGCGCAATATCGACTTTGCTTGGCTACTTAGTCCGCAAGATAGCAAACCATACTTCTTACGGAAATTAGCGCTTACGGTGAGCCTAAACACCATCCCTATGCATTTTTCCTTACTCGCCTACCTATATATTAAAGACATCATTGAGCTACCAACCTTAGCGGTGCTATTTGGGCAGAGCCTGTGTTTTATCGGTTTGGCGTTTTTTCGTCCGGCCCAGGCTACATACTTTATAGCTTTCGCCGGCCTACTCGGCATCGGCTTCTCGATGCCGAATAGCTATCTGTTTTTGCTATTAGCATTGTTCATTTGGACGGCTGGATATATATTTTTCAGCACAGGAGCGTCGTTCGCTAATGGTCGCTTAGCAGCCCCAAACTTCAGCAGCTCTGGGCCCGAATGACAGCCAATCACTCGGTCAATAAACGATAAAAAGACTATGCAGGTCGCATGAAGAAAGGGAAAGCAGGCCCAATAAGGAAGCTTATTGGGCCTTTATATTTTTAGTCTTAGCTAAAGATAGCTTTAAACAGGAAGAAAAATATAATCGACAGGCCGGCACCGGCGGGTAGAGTTATAACCCAGCTGCCGACGATGGTGGCCAGAACCTTAAGATTCAAAGCGCCAATACCACGCGCCAAACCGACACCCAAAATAGCGCCGATCAAGGTGTGGGTGGTGGAGATAGGCAGGCCGGTACCCGAGGCAAGTACCACGGTACCGGCGGCACCTAGCTCGGCGGCAAAACCGCGGCTGGGGGTTAGCTCGGTAATTTTCTTGCCGACCGTGGCGATGACCTTATAACCGTAGGTGACCAAGCCCAGCACAATACCGGCACCACCTAATAATAAAATCCAACTGGGCATAGCTGACTTGGCGGTTACCGCACCCGAGTTAATCACATTAACCACCGCCGCTAGCGGGCCAACAGCGTTGGCGACATCGTTGGAGCCGTGGGCAAATGCCATGCTGCAAGCGGTGAAGACCATTAAAATGGCAAACACTCGTTCGACACTGGCGAAACGGCTGTTTTCGTCCTCAACATATTTGACCTTGCGCAGCAGATACATGCCAAACCCGGCAACCAATAAACCAACCAGTGCGGCTATGCCCATCGCTCCGATAAAGCTCAAGTCAAACCCCATATCCTTGAAGACATGTTTTAGGCCTTTTAGAATAGTGACCATGGAGATCAAAAAACCCACCGCAAACATGTATATCGGTACATAACGCTTGGCATTGGCAAAAGGGTTGTCGGTATCAAGAATAAGTTTTTGTACACTGCGGAATAACAAAAAGGCCATGGTACCGGCCAGTAAAGGCGAGACTAACCAACTGGCAACAATTTTTCCCACCTTACCCCATTCGACCGAATCAACCGAAATACCGACCGCGGCAAAACCAACGATGGCGCCCACGATAGAATGGGTGGTCGACACCGGCCAGCCCATCAGGCTGGCAATAAACAACCAGGTGCCGGCGGCCAACAAGGCTGACAACATGCCGTAGACCAAGAGTTCCGGCGAGGTTTCAAACAAACTTGGGTCAATAATGCCCTTACGAATAGTCGCTGTAACCTCACCCCCGGCGAGATAAGCCCCTAGAAATTCAAACACCACGGCGATCATGATCGCCTGCCTAATGGTTAAAGCTTTGGAGCCCACCGAGGTTCCCATGGCATTGGCAACATCATTGGCGCCCACGCCCCAAGCCATAAACAGGCCAAATACACAGGCCATAATTAATAGCACGGTGCCATAATCAGCTATAACGGTCATACATACTCCGATCTCTGCGAATCGACGCTCTAGCGTCGATCTTTATTCTTAAAAACTGTAACTATTTATCAAACCCAGTGACGGCATAGCTTGCGGCAGAATTGACTCACGCCTCGACCCCACCCCCAGCTGAATTCACTAAGACTTATCGAGCCAGCAACACCTGCAAACGCGAGCCTACTTTTTCTGCGCGGTCGGCAAGTTCGCCAATCCACTCAATAATACGATACTGAAACATCACCTCTACCGGCGGCAATTCCGTTTCCACTTTAAACAGCGCCGCTCGAATTTCTATTTCTAGTTTGTCCGAATGGCTTTCCAAAGCATCCAATTCTTCAATTAGCTTTTCAACTACATCAAGCTCACGACCAGAAAAACCAGTTTCCAGTAACTCATCCAATTCGTTGATGGCTTTTAGGGCATGACGGGAGGTATCAACGGCTGAGCCAACAAATTCTGCCAACAGCTCAGAAATTGCCGCCGGCGGCACCATTTTGCGGCCCAACATTAGCCCGGCAATGTCTTTCGCCTTATTGGCCACCTTGTCTTGCATCGACAGTAATTCGAGCAAGTCGGCCCTTGGCACCGGTAAGAACAAGCTCTTAGGCAGATGGCGACGCAGCTCGCGTTTAAGCTCATCGGCTTCATCCTCAATTTTTGAGATCTTCTGCTGTACCTTCTCAGCGGCCGCCCAGTCGTTTTTAATCGCTGCGGCAAAGAAATCATTTAGGCATTCCGCCGCCGCCGTCGCCACTTTCATATGCTCTTGCATAGGAGTGATGGGCGAACGGCCAAACAAACTAGTTAAGGGGTTGTTTATCGCCATTAATAAGGCTCCTCAATAATGGTGGCAGGCATGCCAAAAGATGCGCGCAGTATAGAGCCAAGGTAGGCCATCGTCATTAGTTATGTGGCAAATATGTGACATTTATTTTGCAGTTTTACTGACCAATTAACCACCCCCAGCAAGGCTCGCCCACCACTGCGCTGAGCACCCGGCCTAAGCCCTTGATTTACGAGTGAAATTTAAACCATAAGTGTTATGCTTTAAGGATAAGTAATTATTCAGCACTTCCTGTAACTGTTCAGATTGCGTTCGATTTGTGCTAAAACAAGGCGAGAAATGTGAATTCGCTTAAAAGCGCCTACTCGTGGCACAAGTGGAAATGATCATTTTTTTAACGCGGTTATAGCGCAAATCGGACGCCAGCTGATTAGCTACAAAAATAAATTCTATAGGACATACCTGCATGAATGCGATGGGCGATACCACTACCAGCCTGCGCGGCCTACTCGAGCAACTGCAGAACGACGGTCGCCTCAGCCAAGCCGAGGCCAATGTTCTGGCTGGCTCTAGCCGCAGCAAAGAAGAAAGCGCCCTGCACCCACTGGCCTATATCGCCAACCAACGCTTAGAGGATATCGCCAACCCCGGCGGCGTGCTCAACGCTGAAGCCCTGACCCACTGGCAGGCCACCAAAGCTGGGCTACCCTATTTTCATATCGACAGCCTAAAGATTAACGCCGCCGCCGTGACCAAGGTCATGTCTTACGCCTTTGCCAAGCGCCACGGCATATTGTGCGTCGAAGTACACCCAGACAGCATCACCATTGCCACCACCCAGCCACTCAAGACACTCTGGGTAGAGCAGCTAGAACATGTAGCCAGTAAAAAAGTGAAGCGGGTTTTCGCCTTCCCCGGCGATGTTGAGCGCTTCACCGGAGAGCTTTACACCCTATCCCAGTCAATCTCTGGGGCCAAATCTATACCTCGAGGCACAGCGGTATCTAGCTTTGAGCAGTTGCTAGAGCTAGGTAAAAACAAAGACCCAGAAGCTAACGACCAACACATCGTCAATATTGTCGACTGGCTGCTGCAATATGCCTTTGACCAACGCGCCAGTGATATTCACTTAGAGCCACGGCGCGAACACGGCCGGCTGCGACTACGCATTGATGGCTTACTACACACGGTTTACGAACTGCCGATTGCGGTCTCTACTGCAGTGCTGAGTCGCTTGAAAATTCTCGGCCGCATGGACATCGCCGAAAAACGCCGCCCCCAAGACGGCCGAGTAAAAACCAAACGCCCCGACGGCAGCGAGGTTGAACTACGCCTGTCCACCTTACCGACGGCCTTTGGCGAAAAACTGGTGATGCGAATTTTCGATCCCGATGTATTGCTACGCTCTTTTGAAGACCTAGGTCTTGTCGGTGACGATTATCTGCGCTGGCAAGAGATGTTAAGCCGCCCCAACGGCATAGTACTGGTCACCGGCCCAACCGGCTCAGGTAAAACCACCACCCTTTATACCAGCTTAAAAAGCCTAGCCAGCAGCGAAGTTAATGTCAGTACCATTGAAGACCCCATAGAAATGGTGGAGGAGAGTTTCAACCAGACCCAGGTGCAGAACAAAATCGGCCTCGATTTCGCCGCCGGGGTACGCACGCTAATGCGCCAAGACCCCGACATTATTATGGTGGGTGAGATACGCGACCAAGAAACCGCACAAATGGCCTCCCAGGCCGCCCTCACCGGCCATTTAGTTTTAAGCACGCTACACACAAATGATGCCGCCGGCGCCATCACCCGACTCATGGATCTGGGCTTACCCGCCTATATGGTCCGCTCTACCGTCAATGGCATTGTCGCCCAGCGACTGGTACGCACGCTGTGCCACCACTGCAAAGAAGAAGGTGAGCTGGACACGCAGCTATGGCAAGACCTAGTTAGCCCCTGGAAGGTCGTCAAACCAGCGACCATCTATCGCCCCAAAGGCTGCCTCGAGTGCCGTAATACCGGCTATCTCGGCCGCCAAGGCATCTATGAAATCATGCCGCTAAGCGAAAATATCAAGGCCGCCATAAACGACAGCATGGACCTGCAGGCCCTGCGCAAGCTGGCCATGCGCGAAGGTATGCGCACCCTGCGACTATCGGGGGCACAAAAAATATCCGCCGGCCTAACCACCATTGAAGAAGTCATTCGAGTGGCTCCGCCCGCGGAGAAATAATACTTATAGCTCAAGAGCCAATACGGATCTGGCTGATAAGGTAGCAGCACAATTAAAGGAGACCGTTGTGCTGCAAGGAAGAGATTCAAGCTGCCCGCACTGCCAAACAGATATCAGCTGGCATTATAAACTTCAACATCGCTGGCTTGAATGCCCCAGCTGCGGCCAGGTGTTGTCATTTAGCTCGCCCAGCCTCGTGGTAATGACTATAGCTATAGGGGTTGCCGCCACCGCCGTCGCCGACACCTGGCTGAATACAAAAACAGAGCAAATTCTATTTCGCCTATGCGCCTGCCTAATCGCCCTATGCGCCTATTATTATTTCCTACCCATTCGCAAACGCTGGCTAACCGCCAAAACCATTCAACAACCCAAACCCCTGCCTTGGTATTCGTCCCCTTTTGTCTGGATACTTCCGGCAGCGGTACTGGCTATAATCTACGGCCTAGCAAGATAAGCAGCCAAATATCGCCCGCCCTGACCACCGAAAATATCATTACATGTGATATTTTTGACATATTACATGTAACATCGTATAGTCCCTCACCATGAAAGCTAAATCATCAGCACATTATCAGCGTGAATTCCGCAAGCGCCTGCGCGAGCAGGGCCTGGTTAAAAAGGAAGTATGGATTCGCCCGGAGAACGCCAAGTTACTTGGTCAGCTAGAAAAACAGCTGCGCATGCCGGGCTATAACAGCACAGGAGCCAATGTTATGAATGATGCAATCAACACCTGGAATACCACCAGCCTGCATGACGCCTTAAAAGGTACCGACTTAATCACCACCGGCCAAGCCTCAATAGAGCTGATCGATGGCGCCGAAGCCAGCCTGCATATCGTTATGCACGAAGTGGGCGACCTGCCTATTTTCCTAACCGTGTCGGGCGAGCAGATTATTGTTGAATCGGTACTATGGTCGGTTAATGAAGTAACCGACCCACAAAAATTCAACGAAACCGTACTGCGTACCCACAAATATTTTCCACTTTCCACCATCAGCCTGGATCATATTGGCCGCGACAGCGACTACTACCATATGTTTGGTAGCCTTAGCTCAGCCTCAATATTACCCAATATCGTATTTGAAATAGAAGTACTCGCCAGCAATGTTATCCAGGCCACCGAGGCCTACAGCGAGTTTTTATCCATCCCCGTAGCAGCCAGTTAAGGAGTCACAGCATGAATATTTGGGCCAAAATGATGACCGCACTGCGCGGTGGCGTTAACGAAGCCGGCGAAAGCATTGTCGACAGCCAAGCCCTGCGCATACTCGACCAAGAAATACGCGATGCCGCCGATGAGCTTAACCAGTCTAAAAATGGGCTGGCCGAGATTATCGCCCGGCAAAAACTGGCCGAAGAAAAGTGCAGGCAGTTGCAAAGCAAAGCCAGCGAGCACGAAGCCTATGCCATCAAAGCGCTGGAGCAAGGCGACGAAACCTTAGCCACCGAAGTCGCAAATAAGATTGCCGAGCTAGAAACCCAGCTAGAGCAGGAAAGCGCAGCCAAGGCAGGCTTTCAAGGCAGTGCCGATAAATTGCGCCAAGCCATTAAGCAGACAGAAAGCAATTTAAAGAGACTGAAACAACAAATTGATACCGTCAAAGCCACCGAAAATGTACAGCGCGCCCAGACTGCTGTGGCCGAGCGCCATAGCGGCTCTAACTCAAAAATGCGCACCGCCATGGATTCCTTGGAACGAATCAAAGAGAAGCAGGCTCTAAAAGCTGCACAAATGGATGCCGCCCAGGAAATTGCCGCCGACAGCGACGACAGCAGTCTGGCGACCAAGCTGGAAGAAGCCGGCATTACCCCGGGTGCGAACAGAGCTCAGGACGTGCTGGCAAGACTTAAAAAACAGCGCGACGAATAAACCAGTAACAACAACAGAAGCCACCCAGTAAAGGAGATTTGGGAATGTTTGCAATTTTACTCAGCGATAAAATGGACCCTTTTTATCAAAATATTGCCTCATTCCCGACCGCCATATTTACATTTTTCCTCGGCGTTTGTTTGCTCTACTGGCTGGTCGCTGTACTCGGCCTAGTCGACATTGAAATTTTAGATTTTGATGCGCCGGAGTTTGATGCCGACATGGATTTAAGCAGCAGCTCCAGCGCCGATGTCCTGGCCGGTTTGTTGCTGCGGTTTGGCTTACACGGCGTGCCAGTCACCATTATAATTTCTCTGGTCTCTCTTTTTGGCTGGCTAATCTGTTACTACCTGGCGTACATCACTTACAGCGTTATCCCCGGCGGTTGGTTACGCTATATCACCGGCATTCCGATTTTTATCGCCAGCTTATATATCGCGGTAATGATTAGCGCCCAAGTAATCAAACCCATTCGCAGCCTCTTTAGCAAAGCCCTGCACCACAGCCCCAAAAACATACTGGGCCAGACCGCTATCGTCAAAACCTCAAGAGTTGACACCGGTTTTGGCGAAGCAACCATGGCCGATGGCGGTGCTGGCCTGCTACTAAAAGTTAGAGCCACCGGCGATAAAAAATACCAGCGGGGCGACCGCGTCGTACTATTAGAATACAACACCGAAACAAATACCTACCGAGTAGTTTCCGAGCAAGAGTTTGCCGGAATGTAATCTGAAAAAATATTTAACGGAGTAATATCATGGCCGATCTAACCATTCTAATGCCTATTATCACCGGCATTGGCGCAACGTTTATTCTTCTACTTGCCTTTGCCGCTCTATTCAAGGCTTTTTATCACAAGGTAGAGCAAGGTACCGCACTGATCATCAATGACATGAGCACCCAGCCCAAGGTGAAATTTACCGGCGGCATGGTCTTGCCTGTGATTCACAAAAAAGAACTAATGAAAATATCGCTGATCACCCTAGAGGTTGACCGCCGCGGTAAAGACGGTTTGATTTGTGCCGACAATATGCGCGCCGACATCACCGTAGCGTTTTATTTGCGAGTCAACGAAACTACCGAAGATGTACTCAAAGTCGCCAAGTCGATTGGTGCCAGCCGCGCCTCAGATAAAGAAGCGGTCAACCTTTTGTTTAACGCCAAATTTTCAGAAGCTTTAAAAACCGTGGGCAAGCAATTGGATTTTATTGCGCTATTTGAAAATCGTCAGGAGTTCCGCGACAAGATCGTTGAGGTGATCGGCGACGATCTAAATGGCTACGCCCTGGAGGATGTGGCCATCGATTATCTCGAACAAACCCCCAAGGCCTCGCTAGACCCTACCAACATCCTTGACGCCGAAGGCATCAAGAAAATTACCGAGCTCACGGCCGAGCAAAATGTGCGTACCAACATACTGGAACGCGATGAGCAGCTAGCCATCAAGAAAAAGGATGTTGAAACCATCGAGGCTATGCTAGAGCTAGAGCGTCAACAATCTGATGCGGAAGCCAAGCAGCAACGTGAGATTGCGACCATCCAGGCCCGTGAAGAAGCCGAAACCACAAAGGTTCAAGAAGAAGAACGCCTTAAAGCTGAGTCGACCACCATCGAAGTAGAGCAAGATTTGGCCGTACAAACAGAAAACCAAAAGCGCGAAATCGAAGTGGCGGAACAAAACCGCCAGCGTGCCGTAGTCATCGAAGTTGAAAAAGTCACCCGAGCCAAGGATCTTGAGATTGTCTCCCGTGAGCGCGAGGTTGAATTGCAACGCATCGAGGCGGACAAGGCGGTCGAAGTTGAGAAGAAAGAAATAGCCAATATTATCCGTGAACGTGTGGTAGTCGATAAAACCGTGGCCATCGAAGAAGAGCGGATCAAAGAGGTGCGTGAAGTTTCAGAAGCCGACCGCGCCAAGCAGACCCAGGTATTGGCCGCCGAAGCCGTTGCGGAAGAATTAAAGGTCAAGCAAGTGAAGGCCGCCGAAGCCGAAGAACAGGCCGCTAAACACAAGGCCGTTGAAGTTACCGTGCTAGCTCAGGCCGACTTAGAAGCATCCGCCAAAGAAGCCGACGCCAAGAAGAAGCTAGCCGAAGGCGTGCAAGCCGAACGTGCTGCTCCCGGCTTGGCTGAGGCCAAAGTACGAGAAGCCAAAGCCGACGCCCTGGAGAAAGAAGGCGTTGCCGAAGCCCAGGTATTAAAAGCCAAAGCCGAAGCGCTAGAAAAAGAGGGCCTGGCCGAAGCCAATGTTATCAAGGCCAAAGGTGACGCCGATGCTGGCGCCCTGCTCGATACCGGTAAGGCGCAGGCTGATGTAACCGCCGCCCAAGGTGATTCCGAAGCCAAAGCCGCCCGCGAACTGGGCATGGCCGGTGCTGATGTAACGCGCGAACAATTTAAAGCCGAAGCCGATGGTCTGGTGGATAAATTTGAAGCCATGAACAGCATGAGCGGCCAGGCCCGTGAACACGAAGAATTCCGCATGGGCTTAGAAACTGCCCTCAAGGAAGCTCTCGCCACTATCGACGCAGGCAAGGACATTGCCAAGGAGAATGCTGAGGTGCTCGCCACCGCCCTGGAAAGAGCCAAGATTGATATTGTTGGCGGCGAAGACCACTTCTTCAATAACTTTGCCAAATCACTGTCCATTGGCAAAGCCATTGATGGCCTGGCCGACAAGAGTGGCACTATTTCTGCTCTACTCGAGCGTGTTATCCAAGGCAAACCTGAAGCCAGCAACGATACCGATACCGTTACCGATAAGGCTTAAGCTCGCCAGCGCTTGAAAAACAATTTGCACCACCCGGCCTAATCGCAAGCGCAGAGCCCGGGCAAATTGTTTTCAGCTGCTGCGCATGGAGCAACCGGGGCAACTTCACGCCCCGCATATCAGCCGAAGGATTAAAAAGGTGATTCTGTGGACCAACAAGATCAGAGCAATACCATTGTCGACCAGGCCGTAGCCGAAGGTGGCGCTTACGAAATTATTCGCAAGCGCCTTAACGAGCAGGGCCGACAGTTGCAAGGGCAAACCCTGGAGCTCAACCAAGCAAGACTGGAAGAATTTGGCGCCTCGGATATGAGCGTCAACGGTCGCGTACGAGTGCGGACAGAAAACAACTGCATCGCCCGCGATATGGTTCAAGTCGGGGAGTACTTGCTGTTCGGCTACAACGTCTTTATCGGCCTAAAAAAAGAGACCCTGGTCAATGACGTATTTGCTCTATTCAAACTAAGTGAGAGCGAAGGCAGTTTTGAAATGCAGCCTATTGCTAACACTGCCAGCTTTCTCGGCCAGGCTAGTTTTGTTAGTGACTTTGAAGAACTCTACCGCTACTACAAGCACACCAAACTGGTCGAGCTGAGCGTCAAAGATGGCAAACTGTTAGCCGGTTTTCAGATCGGCGAAAAGCTTGAAGATATACGGGTATTTCGCTGGTCAATCTCCGCCGACGGCCAAGATATTAAATACATCGACAACCGCGGCGAACGTGATATTCAAGCGCCACCGGCCTACGATTTTGAATGGCAGGAAACCAGCCGTGACGACGTTGTCCACGGCCGTCATCCGCATATCAGCATTCTCGACAAGGTTTTTGTCGAAACTGTGGGCGGCGACCTCACCATTAAAATCGAAAACAATAGCGAGGACGGCCTCGGCATATATCGTGAGCCGGTAGAAGACAAAACCCAGTCTCTAGATGACGCCCAGGTGTATTTCGCTGCAATTGCCGAACTTATTTTGCTTAAAATTCGCCCTTATCGCGAGCAGCAATGGCGCTATTTTATTTACAACTGTCTCACCGAAACCGTACTAAGAATGGACGCTATCGGCCAGTCCTGCGTTCAGCTGCCGGAAGACCACGGTATTATTTTCCCTGGCGGTTACTATTTGCAAACCGGCGAGTTCAAGGCCTTTGAAGAAGATGTTAGTGGTCTCAGCTTTAAGCGGCAGATAAAATCGCCCAATGGCGAAGATGTTTTATTTGAATTTTATGAACCCAATGCCGGCATTAGCGGCTTATTTGCCTACAACCTCATTGAAAAACAACTGAAAAATCCGATCTTCGGTCATGGTTATGCCCTGGCTGAAAACGGCCAACTAGTCATATTCTCGGCCGAGTTAGAACCAACTCGGGTCCACCCTATGCAAATATGGCAAACCCCTTATGTCAGTGTGGAATTTGCCAGCCAAGCGCCAGCCAGCCAGAGTTTTTATGGCCGTATTGGCAATGCTGAGCTGGTACGAGGTGTCTCTGATTTATACAGCCTGTGCCGTATGGTCAACAATCAATCTGTCTCTATGCGTTTATACGAAGAGCTTAGCAAGGCCGCCAACAAAACCTTTGATGACCACTATTGGCTTAGCGACGCGACCTTAGTCGAGCTTAAATCCAGCGTCGGAGATATCGCCAGCACTGCCGAACTGGTGATTGATGAGTTTGAAAAAGTTCAAAGCATACGCCAGCAATCCGCCAAAACCATGCTGGAGGTTGAGCAGCAACAACAGCAACTGCTGCGTTCTATTCGAGTCGACAACTGGGAAATGGCCGAGGAGTATGTGCAAGCTCTAAGCCAAATACGTCATCAACGGGGGCAGCTGGTCACGGTAAAAGACCACCGTTATATCAACACCGATCGCATCGCTGAACTCGACCAGGAACTAATGCAAGCCGAGCAAAATTTAAGTCTGCAAACGGTAGAATTTTTGTCCGACGAAAAAGCTCTGGAGCCCTACCTGAGTAAAATAGAAGCTCTCGATAAGGAGGTAGACGCTGCCAATAGCAACTCCAGCTTACAGCCGCTGGTAGAGACTATCGAAAATATCGCCACCGGCTTGGATTTATTGTCCGAACTGATGAGCACACTTAAGGTTGACGATGCCGTTGTTCGCACCCGCATTATTGAAGCCATCTCCATGGTTTACGCCAAGCTTAACCAAAGCAAAGCTACAGCGAAAATAAAGCAGAAAAATTTCGGCTCAAGTGAAGCGAAGGCACAATTTGGCGCGCAATTTAGATTGTTTTCGCAAAGTATCGCCAACGCCCTCAGCCTAGCCGACAGCCCAGAAAAATGCGACGAGCAACTGTCTCGCCTGCTGGTACAACTGGAAGAACTTGAAAGTCAGTTCAGTAATTTCGACCAGTTTCTGGCCGACATTATGGACAAGCGCGAGGAAGTCTACGAGTCGTTTGAATCCCATAAGCAGCAGCTATTAGACGAGCGTCAGCGCAAGGCGCAATCCATTGCCGATGCCGCCGCCAGGATGTTAACCAGCATTGAAAAGCGTTCGCTAAAGTTTAACCAGGCTGATGGTCTAAATACCTATTTTGCCTCGGATGCACTTACCATAAAAGTTAGAGAGCTAGTAGAACAACTGCGAAACCTAGACAGCAACGTTAAGGCCGATGACCTAGATTCACGCTATAAATCGATTAAAGAGCAAGCCCTACGTTCCCTGCGCGATAAAACAGATATCTACGAAGATGGCGGCAATATTATAAAGCTCGGCCCCAGACATAAATTCTCAGTTAATACACAAGAGCTGGATCTCACCATTATCCCCAGAGATGGCGAGCTTAATATTCACCTAAGCGGCACCGAGTTCTTTGAAGCCATAGACAATGCGGAACTAAGTGAATTAAAAGATTACTGGCAGATCAACAGCGAGTCGGAAACCGCGGCGGTTTATCGTGGCGAGTATCTGGCCGCCTTAATACTAGAAGCCGCGCAAAGCAATAGCGACGAGCTCGACCACAACAGCCTACAACAGGCACTGCTGGACAGCGACAAGCTCGATAAATTGGTTAGGGATTTCGCCAGCCCACGCTACAAGGAAGCTTATGAAAAAGGCGTGCACGACCACGATGCGAGCCTGCTGCTGCAAACTCTAGTCCCCGCTATTAACGCGGCGGAACTGCTGCGATTTTCACCCCTAAGCCGCGGCCTGGCCCAAATTTTTTGGGCTAACGTCAACGACAAGCCAAGCCAACATCAACAGCTGGACCATAACTCGTGGCAGCAACGGGCTCAATCTGCCCAGCAGATGCTGCAGGTTTTCAACAACGACCAGGCGCTGCGCTTGCTGCAACAAGAAGTGGCCGGCAATTTACGGCTGTTTTTACAAGCGCAGCCTATTCCCTGCCAAGAAATTGAAATTAGCGCCGCCGCTGAATACCTTGTGGCCGAGATCAGCCGGGAAAAACTGCAGTTTATAAGTAGCAAGTATGCCCGCGAACTATTGGCTGAACTTAAGCGCTCGATGGATGGCGCCAGCTGGAAGCAATACCTAGAGGCTTTAAAACACTTACGCGGCCACCCCAGCCAACGCTGGCAGTTAAGCAGCGCCTGGCTCAATGCCCTAATTCAAGAGAGATCTGCCAGCAACCCGCAGCTTGCGCGGCTGGCCTCCTATATTCCGGAAGCCGTGGCCATTATCAATGCCGAACAGCGCACCGAGCGCCGTGATGCCGAAGTTGACCTTGAGCTTTGCGTCGACGGCTTGCTGGGGGATCACCCCAACATTCATAATAGACAGCTACAGTTTTCTCTCGATGATTTTTTACAGCGTTTAAACCACCACCGCCTGGTGGTAGTGCCTGGCTATCATCGCTACCTGCAACTGCGTCAAGAGGTGATTGCCAGCGAGCGGGAAAAACTACGCTTACACGAATTTAAGGCCAGACCGTTGAGTTCTTTTGTTCGCAACCGGCTGATCAACGAATCATATTTACCCCTGATTGGAGACAACCTCGCCAAGCAGATGGGCACGGTAGGTAAAAATAAGCGCACCGACCTTATGGGTCTACTGATGATGATTTCACCTCCGGGTTACGGTAAGACAACACTAATGGAATATGTTGCCAACCGCCTGGGTTTAATTTTTATGAAGATCAACTGCCCCTCATTAGGCCACGATGTGCTATCGCTGGACCCGCAGCAGGCACCCAACGCCACCGCAGCGCAGGAACTCAACAAACTTAACTTGGCCTTGGAGATGGGCAACAATGTTATGCTTTATCTCGATGATATTCAGCATACCCACCCTGAGTTTTTGCAAAAATTTATCTCCCTTTGTGACGGTACTCGGCGGGTTGAAGGCGTATGGAAAGGTAAACCCAAAACCTATGATATGCGTGGCCGTAAATTCTGCGTGGTTATGGCGGGCAACCCCTATACTGAATCAGGCGAAGCTTTTAAAATTCCCGATATGCTGGCCAACCGCGCCGACATTTACAACCTGGGCGATATTCTTGGCGGCATGGATGAACAATTCAGCCTCAGCTATATTGAAAACGCCCTGACCTCGAACCCAATACTCGCGCCCTTGGCGGTCCGAGAAATGGACGATGTCTACAAGCTCATCAACATGGCCAAGGGCGCACAGCTAGCCAATACCGACCTCAGCCATCAGTATAGCGGCGCCGAGGTTAATGAAATTACCGAGATTTTCAAAAAAATGCTGCTGATCCAAGAAGTGGTATTGAAAATAAACCAGCAATATATTGCCTCCGCCGCCCAGGACGACAAATTTCGTAACGAGCCAGTCTTCAAGCTACAGGGCAGCTACCGTAATATGAATAAGATGACCGAGAAAATATCCTCGGTAATGAATCACGACGAACTGATGCAGATGATCGCCGACCACTACCTTGGTGAGGCTCAACTGTTAACCACCGGCGCCGAGGATAATCTACTCAAGCTGGCCGAGCTACGCGGTAATATGAGCGAAGCGCAAAACCAGCGCTGGCAACAAATTAAAAAGGATTTTTTACGCAACAAGGCCATGGGCGGTGACGGCGGCGAAGTCGGTGGCAAGGTTGTGGCACAGTTGACTGACTTGGTCAGTGGTCTGGAAAATTTGGCTCAGCAATTTTCACCCTCGGCGCAATCGTCAGCGGCTTCCACCCAGGTCGGCGCCGACGACCAGTTGCTACAACAGCTGGGTGAAACCCTCAAACATTTACTACAAACCCAGACCAGCCCCAATATCGAAGTTATTAACCAGCCCCTACCCGGCCTGGACAAGGTATTGAAAGTGCTGGCTGATACCATAGAAAATAGCATTTACCCGCTGGTTAGAACCATGGATAAAAAACTCGATCTCGACCTTGGCACCCATAATCGCATGCAGGAAATCTCACAGCAGCTGCAACAACTGCAAGACTCACAAGACCGATAACATAGGGGCTAGGCCACTATGGCGGGGCGCTTCAAACAATCGTTAACCTTGGTATTGGTTCAGGCTGGTTTGTTAACCGCCCTGTTTGCGATAAATTTGGTCTTTAATGGCGTGCTTTACGGCCAGGGAATTTTGCCCAGAAGCCTGACCAGCTTAAGCGGAATTATTAGCGCGCCCTTTATCCATCGCGATCTTGGCCATTTGCTGAATAACATCATCGCTTTAAGCATTTTGGCCGGGCTGTGCCTAATCCATTCCAAGCGCTTTTATCTAAAGGCCAGTGTTTTTATCATTCTCAGTTCCGGCGGCTTGGTTTGGTGTTTCGCCCGCAGCGCCAACCATATTGGCGCCAGTGGTTGGATCTTTGGACTCTGGAGTCTGTTATTGTACAAAGCCTGGACCGACCGCAAGTTATCCAGCGCGTTGATCGGCATTTTTGTACTGTTATTTTACGGCGGCATGGTCTTGGGGTTATTACCCAGGGATAACCATATTTCCTACGAGTACCATATTTTCGGCGCCCTAAGCGGCATTCTCTATGGCTATATCAACCGACCTATAAAACATGATTAAAGCTTTTATCCGTTATGTAAAATCCTATCTAGCCCCCAAAGATGTATTGCAGCAATACCCTTGGCAAGATTCCTGGACTGAATTTCTCAATCATAAAGTGGTGTTTTACCAGCGCCTAAACGACAGCGATAAAGTTGAGTTTCATCGTCGGGTTTTGATGTTTTTAACCTCCACCGCGGTCGAGGCGGGTCAATTTGAAGTCAGCGACAACGATCGATTGTTAGTTGCGGCCAGCGCTATCATTCCAGTATGGGCCTTCCCTAAATGGCATTATTTTAACCTCGACACGGTGTATTTGCTGCCCGCAGCTTTCAATGAAGATTTTATTTGTGGCCAAGCCGATTCACATATCACCGGCATGGTAGGCACAGGCCCGATGTCGGGCAAGATGGCCCTGTGCAAACCCTCGCTCTACCATGGCTTTGACAATAACCGGGATAAATCCAATGTCGGCATTCACGAGTTTGTTCATCTGGTCGACATGGCCGACGGTGAAACCGACGGCTACCCCGAACGCCTCAAACACCACAGCTACTCCATTCCCTGGTTAGAGCTGGTACAGCACAAGACCCAAGCGATAATAAAAGGCAAATCCAATATCAATGATTATGCGGCCACCAACCGAGTCGAGTTTTTTGCCGTGGCCTCGGAATATTTTTTTGAACGCCCGATCATGCTCAAGCGCAAGCACCCCCAGCTATACCAGGCACTGGAAGAAATGTACCAACAGGATATGGCCGCTATCGCGTTGACGCACTCAAACAAGGATTAGCGAATGAACTGCCCCAATTGCTCCGGTTATCAATTAACCCCGTTCGAATTAGAGCCAGGAATGGTAAGCGCGCGCTGTGCCAAATGCCAAGGCGACTTGCTGTCCCTGCTTAATTACCAATTTTGGCGTACTCAACATACGACAACGGAGCTTAAAACAGGCGATCTAGACTGCAGCGATAATAGCCAAGCCAAACAATGCCCCAAATGCAGCCGCTTAATGGCAAGATACAAATTCAGCAACCTAAGCCACAATCGGCTCGACTATTGCGCCCCCTGTTCAGAAACATGGATTGACCAACGTGAATGGCCATTATTAAAAAGTCTTGGCCTAGAATTAAAATTGGCAGAAATATTCAGCGACAAATGGCAGCGGCAACTTAGCGATCAACGCATTAATCAAGCCCAGGATCAGCGGTTTGAAAAAATATTAGGGAAAACAGCATTCAACAAATCCAACGATTTTAAGGCTTGGCTCAAACAGCAGGACAGTCATCGTGAAATTCTACGATATCTACAACTTTAAGCTCCGCTTTTCATCCGTGAAGTAATTAATATGCCCCGTCTGGCGCAAACATTCTTATATTGGCCGCTGGATAAGCCTGCCTGAATGCATTAGGATCAGCCCAGCCCAGACATTAAGCAATGCGACTATAATAATGATAAAGACTTTCCGCGAACCCTTCTCCGGCCTAAGCCATTTATTCGGCGCTATTGCCGCTCTGTTCGGCCTGGTCTATATGCTACTCAAGAACTCCAGCCCTAGCTTTGAGCAATATGTTGCCTATACAGTGTTTGGCATTAGCATGGCTATGATGTTTTCCAGCAGTGCGCTGTATCATCTATCCAACGCCAGCGAAGAGCGTTTGAAACTCTACCGTCGTATCGATCATATTTGCATTTATCTGATGATCGCTGGCAGCTATACGCCCTTTTGCCTGCTGGCACTGGAAGGGCAGCTGGCTTGGAACCTACTGATCGCGATATGGAGCATTGCCGCTTTCGGTATTATAAAAAAAGTGTTTTGGCTTAATGCACCACGTTGGTTATCAACCGGCATTTATGTCTTGATGGGCTGGGTATGCATGTTTGCCATAGGCCCCTTAATTGACGGGCTACCCGACGGCGCCTTTGCCTGGATGCTTTCCGGCGGCCTGGCCTACACCTTTGGCGCGGTTATTTATGCCCTAAAAAAACCCAGCTTTAACCAACACTTTGGTTTCCATGAGCTGTGGCATTTATTTGTTTTAGCTGGGGCGGCCTGCCATTTTGTCTCGATTGGGCTTTATTTATAAACATCCAAAACACCATAGCCCAACTTACCGCCGACATTGCAGCTGCGCCCACGTTACCTTAAGCGGGCTTAGAAGTACCTTGTTGAATGATGAACAGCAGACAAAGAATGGGTATGTTTTTTGTTAAAGCGCCAAACGGGTGCAACCAATAACTACTGTCGATTAGCGTTAATAAAACCGTATAAATAACGATGATCGCTATTTGAACCTGGTAGCAGAATTTTTGTTGTCGGCCAGATAACAGCCAAAGCCCCAAGAACAAATCCAGCAGCGCGCCACCATAAACACAAAGGTTGGCCATCGCCCCTGTTATCCCTGCTCCCGCTAACACCTGATAACCCAGGTCTCGCCCCCAAGTTAGCGATACCCCAGCGGTAAACAGCCATAAGAACACCAGGCTATAGCGCGCGCAGGTCATCACGGTCATATGATTGCCAATGGTTTAAATACCATCAAATATAACATCAGCATGATGGTGATAAATGCTGGAATCCCCAAGGCAATCCACAGTCGCATCCAAAACCAAAACGCCGAACTAAATTCACCAGATTGTTGCGCCTGCTCGGCTAAGTGTTTTATTTTGTACTGTATCCAAACTACTGGCAGCCAACAGCAACCGATAATTACAAATAGGCCAATCACTGCATAAAACCAACTGGCATAAAAGGAATAGCCCAGTAGGATCATAAGACCAATACCGGTCGCTAGCTGAAGTAAAACAGCGGGAGCAGTAAATAACCAGTCGGCCAGCACCACTGTTTTAGCGGTAGCCGCTATATGGCGGGCATCTTGACTGCGGCTGGCCATTAACATGAAAAATGCTATACCCGCGCCAGTGCCGATTAAAACCATAGCGCCCAAAAGATGCAGGTACTTAAGCCATAGATATAACACTAGACTGGGCGCCTAACGGTATTGTGGTAAATTTTGTACTGGCTAACTTCTCGCTCAAAATCGGCCAATGAATATAAGCCCAAACAAGGCATGGCACCCCTTTGCGTCAATTCATTTCGTATTAATTTTTTTGCCAGAATAATAGCCGACATTATCGGTATATAAGGGCCGATACCATCTTCAGCGGTTAAGGTCCATTCCAACTCCACCGCCTTAGCCTTAAGATCCAGGCCTTGTAGACATATTTGCATGGCACCGTCATCACTTCCAAAACCCTCAAAATACCGGCTCAGCTTAGTAATAAGCCCAGCGTATGGCTGCCAGCTTTTTACCCAGCCGAGCTTAACCATGAGCGCCATGGCCACCATACCGTAGTGCAATACGGCCAGCTCCAAGCCAGCTTGAAAACGAACCACTTTTACTTGCGGGTAGCGCCGGGGAAATAATTCCAAATCGGGAATGTCGACGTTGGCCAGATAACGCTTGCCCACCGGCCGATTAAAGTCTCTGCGGCCGCTATTCATCCAGCCATACCTTGGCTGCCATCGGCCCTGATCAAATACATCAATGGGGTGACCGGTATAAGAAAGTATCGCCGCTACGGTAGCTTCACCTCGCTCGGCACGGTTACCGGGTGCTATAGCAAAGTCGATGCTATCCAGCCGCTGAAACTCTGGTAAAAAATAATCGACCACCACTGAAGACAAACCCGGTACCGAACTCGCACCGGATACCAGCAGCACGTCTTTTTCCTGCGCCTCTTGTTGCAACGAGCTTATGTCACAAACAAAACGCCGATCATCCGCCAGGTCGATATAATGACAGCCCACAGCAATGCAAGCACGCGGAACGGTATAAGCTTGGCCCTGAAATGGACCACTGGTGTGGATTAAAATATCGATGTTTAAGCGCTTCAATTGCGCGACAAAATCATCGCCTTGAATATCAATAGCTACCGCTTCAAGATCGGCTTTGGCCTTGCTACTTAGTTGTTGCACCAGCTCTTGGCCACGCTGAATATTACGCCCAGCAATCAATAGCTGAACATTTTCAAGAGCTAGGCTCTCGACAATACGTTTGCCGAAATTACCATAACCGCCTAATACTAAAATCCTTTTAACAGCCTGCAAACATCAAATCCCCATGTTACTCAGGGCGTGCATCACCCGGCCTAGAATTCCCGTCAGCTGCGGGTGTTCGACCTCGAACTCTTCGATTGAATGCTCTATTTGCTCCAGCAAATTTGAAGTATTGGCCTGCTCATCAGGATATTCCAATTGCCGTTCAACCTTAATGGCTAACTGCTCCAGCCGAGTCTTAGTGGCGGCATTGGCGCTGTCGAGCTTGGCTATTTCCAGCTGCAATTCGGTCAAGGATTGTTGCGCGGTTTGCTGCGGTTTATGTTCGTTAGTCATAGTAATCACCCTGTTAGGTTCAGCTTGATTCTAATTCGATTGGCTTGCGAGACCTTGCTGTAAATCAGCTTAAGGCCTTTTAAAAACCAATCGCCGTTAACGCTTCTTGCAAATTTTTGACGCCAATAACTTCCATACCCTCGATCCTGGCAGCCGGTTTATTGGCGATGGGCACGATGGCCTTTTTAAAGCCGTGTTTGGCCGCTTCACGCAAACGCTCTTGGCCGCTGGGTACCGGACGAATTTCACCGGATAAGCCGACCTCGCCAAATATTATAAGTTCACGTGCCAATGGCTGGCCGCGAAAACTGGACACCACCGATAATAATACCGCTAGATCGGCGGCGGTTTCCATCACTCTAACGCCGCCAACTACATTGGCAAAAACATCTTGGTCGCCCATTAAAATACCACCGTGGCGATGCAACACCGCCAGCAACATATTCAAACGGTTTTGATCCAAACCTACCGCTACCCGCCTGGGGTTGCCCATATGACTATCGTCTACCAGGGCCTGAATTTCCACCAAAAGCGGACGAGTACCCTCCCAAACCACCATCACCACCGAGCCCGAAGACTGCTCTTCGCCGCGTTGCAGGAAAATGGCCGAGGGGTTGCTGACTTCTTTTAAGCCTTGCTCGGTCATGGCAAAAACACCCAGCTCATTGACAGCACCAAAGCGATTTTTACTGCCGCGCAGGGTACGAAAACGACTATCGTGACCGCCCTCCAGCAGTATTGAGCAATCGATCATATGCTCCAATACCTTGGGCCCGGCCAAGCTGCCGTCTTTGGTGACATGGCCAACTAAAATAAGCACGGTGCCGGTTTGCTTGGCGAAACGTGTTAAAAACGCGGCGCATTCACGCACCTGGGACACACTGCCCGGCGCTGACTGCACCTCGGCCATATGCATCACTTGAATAGAGTCGATCACCATAACTTTGGGTTTATGTTGTTGAGCTGTATGCACCACGGCTTCAACACTGGTTTCAGATAACATGTTGAGCTTATCCATCGGCAGCCCCAAACGCTTGGCGCGCATGGCCACCTGCTGCAAGGACTCTTCGCCGGTGATATATAAGGCGTTCATATACGCGCCGAGATAACACATAGTTTGCAGTAACAAAGTGGACTTACCAGCACCTGGGTTGCCGCCAATCAAAACAACCGAGCCTGGCACCAGGCCGCCGCCAAGCACACGATCAAATTCCTCGGAGCCAGCGCTAAAACGGGGCACGTCTTTGAGATCAATGTCGGCTAAGGTCTGTAACTGGCCAGCCTTAGCGCCACCCGCGTAACCTTCAAATTTGCTGCCACGCGTGGTCGCCGGACCTAAACGTACTTCGTTGAGGGTATTCCAGGCGCCGCAATCAACGCACTGGCCCTGCCATTTGGTATAATCTGAACCGCAGTCATTACAAACATAAGCGGTTTTAGCCTTCGCCATAATCTCTCCTAAATACAGCTGATATTATGCCCCCAGTGGCGCAGAATGACTAACCTTGAAGCATGCACTTAAATTTGTAGGCCACAACGCCAGATTCAAAGCTAGGTGACAATAATCCGGGCCGCCGAGGTGGGCAATAACGCTGGCACGAAGTAGGCTTAGCTCTGGGGTTTTGTTTTTCAGGCTCTCTGAGGCAGGAGCCGATGTGAGCCTACATGGATGTATTCACGGCGCGCCTGGAAAACAAAACGCCGGAGCTAAGCCGCTTGAGAATCAACACATTCAATTCAAGCTACCCAAATTTCTACCCTTCTCAAACTACATTCGCACTAACAGCAATACGACTTCAATGGTAAACTCGCGCCATGAATTCTCCCTTTGATAATGAACGCCCCTTAAGCATTTCGCCTAGCCTTGCCGCGACGATTGGCCTGGAAGAAGCGACCCTGCTGTCGGTGCTAACTGAGCTGGCCGAATACCGCCCAGCCCAAGGCCAGGGCTGGTGCTTTAGCCACGAAGACGCCCAGCGCCGCCTGCCCTTTTGGGGCCCGCTAGACATAGAGCGCGTCAGTAAAAACTTAGCCGGCAAAGGCCTGCTGCATATCGGCTCCGCCCCGTTTCAACAGGGCGGGCAGCTGCTGTTCCATTTTGGCCAAACCCCAGCCGCCTGGGCAAACCAGATCCAACATCAGGCTCAACACCAATCGCAACGACAGCCACAGACGCTAGCCGGCCACGGCATCCCTATTGTCGAGCCGCAGCAGCTGCAACAGCCTAGGCAAGCCATGGCCCGAACTGATGGCGCCAGCTTAATTGCCCCGAATTGGCAGCCCGATAACGAGACCTTGCAGCGCCTGACCCAGCTTAATGTCGACCAGCAGTTCGCCCTGCAGCAGGTACCCGAGTTTGTAACCTATTGGCGCGACAGCGGCCAAACGCAGCGCTCCTGGGGGGCAAAATTTCACCAACAAGTGATTCGCAAATGGCGTGAGCGAGAAACCTTTAGCCATAGCAATAATAAAGACCAGATGCGGCCCATCGATTTTAACTGGCGCCCCAGCCACGAAGCCATGGAAATGATGACCAAGCATGCAGCGGTAGACCCGCAGTTTGTGGAAGATGCCATCCCTGAATTTATTCTCTACTGGAATGAAAAAGGCACCAAGGCGAATACTTGGAATACTAAATTCATCCAGCATGTGCGGCGCCAATGGGCACGCTTTAAGGCCACCGTTGAGCATGACAGCGAGCCCAAACTAATTGCCGACAACTGGCAGCCCAGCGCCGATGTTTGGGATATATTACGGCTGGCCAATATTGAGCAGCCGTTTGCCCAGAGCTTGATACCAGAATTTATTTTATACTGGAAAGAAGCCAAGCAAGCCCAGAGCGCCTGGAATACCAAATTTTTGCAACATGTAAAGTATCATTGGGCCAAGCAACATCAAGTTAGGGGCCAACAACTAGCAACCGGTACTTTGAGCACCGGAACCCAACCGCGAAAAACAAGAGAGCGTAGCCTTGCAGAAGACCTCACTGACACTTCCTGGTGATTTACCCGAAGACGAGCTAAAAGCTCGTAAAGAAGCTATCAACCAAGTTTTTAGCCTCTTTCGCATTAATTACCACAACCAATTTCACGCCGCCTTTGGCGATGAGCAACTACTTGGCCAGGCCAAGCGCCTTTGGCTGGAAGGGCTAATACGCTTTGATATTGATACTATTTTGCGCGGCGCCAGACGGGTTTTGGAAACCTCGGACTACCTGCCCACCCTGAACAAAATGATTCGCTGCTGCGAAGGCGACCCGTCACAACACGGCTTGCTCGATTTTTATGCAGCCTACCAAGAAGCCTGCTCTGCCCCCAGCCCTAAATTGGAAGTGCAATGGAGCCACCCAGCGGTATACCTGGCGGGCAAAGAAGCGGGCTGGTTTATGCTCTCCAGCAGCATTGAAAAAACTGCCCTGCCTATCTTCAAACAGTGTTACCAAAAATACTGCGAGCAGGTATTGGCCGGCGCCAAATTAAGCCTGCCCGACATCAAGGCCCTACCGGCTGAGATCAGCACGCCGTTAAGCAAAGACGAGAATCAAGATCGCATGGCTGAAATGCGTAAACAGCTCGATATATAACAGCCGCCGCCGAGTGTCTTTCCTTGGTGGTTAGCCATCCGAGCTAGCTATAAACCATCGTGGCCAGGCAAACCTCGAATAAAAGTTAATAATTTGGCCCAATCACCTAATTTCCTGGCCTTTAACGCCGCTGCTTCACTACCTCGTTTTCGCTATCCGTACTACAATAGCCAGACTATATTCTGAGCCACCCTAGCTATTGGAACCACCATGTTTGATACCCTGCAAGTGATCCCCCAAGACCCCATCCTCAGCCTGATGGGTGAGTTTCTCCAAGATACCAATCCCAGCAAAGTCGACTTGGGTGTTGGCGTTTACAAAACCAGCGAAGGCATTACCCCGGTACTCAATTCGGTTAAGGCCGCTGAGAAGTATCGCTTGCAGAACGAAACCACCAAATCTTACATTGGCGGCCCCGGCAACCAAGCGTTTAATACCCTGATGCGCAAACTCGCCTTGGGCGAGGGCCACCCAGCTTTATTGGCTAACCGAGTCACTTCTATCCAGGCACCTGGCGGCTGCGGTTCGCTGCGCTTGGGCGCCGAGTTAATCAATCGCATCAATGCTGGTAATACCATTTGGATGAGCGACCCGACTTGGGCCAACCATGTGCCTTTATTTGGCGAGGCCGGCCTGCAAATTAAGGAATACCCTTACTACGACAAGGCCAACACCGCGGTTAATTTCACCGCCATGATCAGCGAGCTAGAGCAAAATGCCCAGGCCGGCGATGTGGTTTTACTGCACGCTTGTTGCCACAACCCCTGTGGCGCCGATCTTAGCGAAGAGCAATGGCAGGCCGTTGCCACGCTGTGTAACGACAAAAAACTGGTACCATTTATTGATATGGCCTACCAAGGTTTTGGCAGTGGTTTGGATGAGGACACTGTCGGCGTACGGACATTGGCGGCCCAGTGTAAAGAGCTGTTTGTTTCCGTTTCATGCTCCAAGAACTTTGGCCTATATCGCGAACGTATTGGTATGTTGATGGTGATAGCTGAAACGCCCAATGCCGCCGAAGCCGCAGGCAGCCAGCTTATTAATTTGGCCCGGGGCATCTGGTCTATGCCACCCGCCCATGGCGCGGCCATTGTTGCCACTATATTGGAGTCCGACGAGCTAACTGAAAAATGGCATAGCGAGGTTAAAGAAATGCGCGACCGCATTAATGGCCTACGCTCACTGGCAGTAAACAAACTAAACGCAGCTTGCCCCGGCGCCGACTTTAGTTTTATCGAAAAAGAATTTGGCATGTTCTCCTTCCTGGGAATTTCCGCAGAACAGGTGCAGCGCTTGAAACAGGATTACAGTATTTATATGGTTAACTCTAGCCGTATAAATGTGGCCGGCCTGAACGATAACAATATCGATTACTTTGCCGAGTCGGTCGCCCAGGTTTTATAAACCCAAGCCGTTAAACAAATAAAAACGCCAGCTTTATCGCTGGCGTTTTTATTTGTCAGGTCAAATTAACAGAAATGTTTATTTGGTCAATACTGGCCTGCCGGCAACTGCCGCTAGTTTTTTCATCGTCGCCTCCCAATTAGGATCATTAGGCTCCAGCACATCTTGGCTCAAAAGCCCCGCCACCTTCGCAGGTAAACCCTCCATAGGCTTTAGCAGGCAAACGTCTTGCGCCATTTTACTCCTATCAGTTTCACCATTTTTAAGCAGGCCACGTTTAACAATCGGCTTCCCCGGGCGCAGGTACTTTAAGGTATAGCTAAACTTGCCGTAGGCACTCTCATAAAAGTAAGTGCCAGCTTCGATATCAGCGGTATTGGTATACACAAAGGCAGGTTTCATCGAATAGATATTATCTATTTTTCCACAAATAATACCGTGGATTGTGATCTTTTGATTACGGTCTATCAGTATGTCTTTATAACCCGCTATAGTTTGCGCTTGGCTGCAGACAGCGGCTAAGCAGAGCACTAGGGTTGGGATGATTTTTGCTAGCATGGTTGGCCTCATTAGTCCGTTAATACAGTATTTTGGCTGCAGATGTAAACAACCCTAAATTATTCCGTCAGAATATAGGCCTGGCATAGTCCGGTTAACGTACTAAAGTACGAAGCTCGTTGAAATACGCGCCAAAAACACCCTGTTATCATCGCGCTTAAAACAGCAGGCCCACATAAAAAGGCAAACACAATTATTCGCACTTGCAGCTGCGCCTAACAATCAATCTTAAGCCTTTGTTTTTATTATATTTTTTCTGGCAATAGCGCAAAAAAACAACTATCCTTCAGGCATTAACGAGCGACAGCTACGACAAAGGATAAATACCATGAAAGGCGACAAGGGCGTAATCGACTGGCTTAACAAATTATTAGAGTATGAACTGACGGCGGTCGACCAGTACTTTATCCATTCACGTATGTATGAAGATTGGGGCCACGTTAAACTCTACGAGCGCATTGGCCATGAGCGCGACGATGAACTGGGTCATGCGGATATGCTGATTCGGCGCATGCTGTTTTTGGAAGGCATGCCCGACATGGCAACCCGTTCGCCGATGAACCTCGGCCACGATGTACCGGCTATGTTGCAAAGCGATTTAGACTTGGAGATTCTGGTTGGTAATGAGCTAAAAGAAGCCATGGCCTATTGCGAATCGGTAAAAGACTTTGTCAGCCGAGATATTTTACTGAAGATGCTGGATGATACTGAGGTTGACCACGAATACTGGTTACGCCAGCAGCTTGGCTTGATAGACCGAATCGGCCTAGCCAATTATTTGCAATCCGTTAGCCAGTAAGGTTTTCAGAACGACGCATTAAGGCCAGCATTGCTGGCCTTAATTATTTATGGGCCTTAATGATTTCAACAACTGTGCCGCCGGCTGTGGTCGCCCCAGATAATAGCCCTGCAATTCATCGCAACCCAGCTCGGTTAATACCCTCGCCTGCTGAAATGTTTCCACGCCCTCGGCCACCACCTTTTTATTCAAATTATGAGCCATGGACACAATGGCATTTACAATGGCCAAGTCATCCTGACTATCCGGCAGAGACATAATAAAACTGCGATCAATCTTAATGGTATCCACCGGCAGGCGCTTCAAATAACTTAAGGATGAATAACCGGTACCAAAATCATCGATAGAAATAGATGCACCCATGTTTTTCAAACTTTCAAAAATTGCTAAGTTTGACCGCATATCACCATCTTGCATGGCCACACTTTCGGTAATTTCGAATTCAATCTGTTGTGCTGATACACCAGTGCTATCCAGGGTCTGGCGAATTTTATTGAGTAAATTTTTATCGTGCAGCTGACGAGCAGAGAGGTTTATGGCTATTGTTATAGGGCTATCGTAATGCAGCTTCCATAATTGGATAAACCGGCAGGCCATAGACATAACCTGATCGCCAATGGCCAGTATTTGCCCGCTGTCCTCAGCCAGGGGAATAAAGTCCACCGGCGACACCGCCCCCCTAATTGGATGAAACCAGCGAATTAGTGCCTCAGCCGTCGCGACTCTTGGCTGCTGTACGATTCTGCGTGGCTGAAAATACAATTCAAAGCTATTGTCAGCAATGGCCTGGCTGATGTCGGAACCAAGCTGCAACTTATAATTTAATAAATTACCGACCGAATCACGGTAATGCTGAAAGGTATTACGGCCAAGATCTTTGGCCTGATACATCGCCAAGTCAGCATTTTTAATAAGCTCTAGCGAGTTTTTCCCATCTTTAGGGAAGTGAGCAATACCTATACTGGCGCTAATATCTAAGCTAAAACTAGCAAACTGCTTACGCAGCTGCAGCCGCCTAAGAATTAGCTTGGCCAACCGCTCCGCGTCCTCGGGGGTACAATTTATTTGCATAATAGCAAATTCATCGCCGCCCAACCGAGCCACAAAAGCACTCTCAGGCACAACGGCTCGCAACTGCTCAGCCACCTCAAATAATAATTCGTCGCCCGCGGTATGGCCCTGGCTATCATTTATTTTTTTAAAACCGTCTAAATCCAAATAATGAATCGAAAAGGTCAAAGGTTTGAGCTTGGCCCGTTTAATTTGCGACTCTAAACGGCTCAAAAATAAAGTTCGGTTTGGTAGTTTGGTCAGCTGATCAAAATGAGCAAGATTCTCAAGCTGCTCTTCATTAATTTTTAGCTTGGAAATATCGGTCAAGGTAATGGCATATTGATTGTTAAAGCCGCGCTGGTCACGGATAAAAGCCAATGAGATCAAAGCCGGGCAATTGGGCTGGTCTTTACGTAAAAACTCTGTCTGGCCTTTCCACTTACCCTTATCGCGCAATGCTCGGAAGAGCGGGCGCAGGTAAAAATAGCTCTTCGATTTTGGCAGCAACCAAGACAAAGGTCGGCCCAGAAAATCCTCCTCGCTAAAACCGCTTAAGGCTGTTACCGCTGGATTAGCTGCAACAATCAAAAAATTTTCATCGGTACTTAACATACCTTCATTGGCGTTTTCAAAAATAGCCTGGGACAGCTGCAATTTTAACTTTGACTCTCGCTCTCGGCTGACATCCTGAACTGTGCCTAACATTCGTATCGGCTGACCGTTTTCGTCTCTATACACCTCACCAACTTCGCGCACATAGCGCTCACTGCCATCGGCAGTAATAATTCTGTGTTCAAGTGAATAGCGTTTATTGTTATGTAGGGCGTCGTCAATAGATGCCTTTAATTCTTGTCTATCGTCTGGGTGAATTGCGCGAGATATATCTCGAAAAGCCATTTTTTTATGGCTTCGCTGCCAACCAAAAATACGATATATTTCGTCTGACCAGATCACTTCATTAGTAACGATATCCCAGTCCCAGCTACCTATTTTTGCAATTTCTTGCGAACGCCGTAGTCTCTCTTCATTTTCTCTCAATAGTGTTTGCTGAAGCTGCTCGGACTCTAACCTCTCAATGCGGGAGCGCATTGCCACCATTACCGCAGCGCCCTTCTCCCAGTCAACCTGATTTAACTCGATATCAACCGGAATGGACTGCCCGCTTTTGTGACGAGCTTGTATTTTTGGGATTCTGGCCATGGGCCGGGGATAGGGGGCAGAGAGATAATTGTCACGCATATGCCGATGCTCTGCGCGTATTTCAACCGGCAGTAATTTCTCTACATCTTGGCCCTGTAGTTCCTGATCATCAAAACCCAATAGATCTTTAACGCGGCTATTGGTCCAGAGAATAATGCCTTCATGGCTAACAACAATCAGAGAATCAGGTACAGCGTCCAACAGCTGATTAACTTTTTTAGGCATGTATTTATCATTCGACAACCTACGAGTTACTCGCTGGTTGTGACACTCCTCTAATGCGGGTTAACCGGTAATTATTCCGGCCTTTATTATTATGGTCGCGCCATAGGAAAATAAATTTTTGGTCTCCCAGGCATTTATTAAGCCTATAACTCTGAGATGATTACAATTATAGCTTTAAGGGTCAAGATCCATATTAATTCGATGTGAAAATAGCAATAAATAGCTGAATGCCCGCACACAAAACAACCGGACTGGAAAACTTCTGACCACCAGCAAAAGCTTTAACGCACCGAGCCGGCGCGAATATTAGCACCGCCTAATTTAACAAACAAGCAATCAATGCAATAAAACCAGTACAACTGGCCCATTAAATGCTGATATTTGGCCCAAACTAAAAAACTACCTTACTGCTAACAATAAGACTCTTTAACAACCCAGCTGCCGTAACACCTGAATGGAAGAGCGTAAGGAGCCAAGTGGCAACCGGTAGTTTAAACGCTGCTGAAGATAGTCAAATGTCATATGTTGTTGGCAATAACTGGCTTGACGGGGTAGGCCTTGAGGCATCAAAAATAAAGCCGCCTCGCCCTTGGCGTTATAAATAATTTTGTAATACGCAGAAGGTAATTTATGGCTTTCATCCGCCGATGGCAATATTTCAGCCGCCGCCAAGCCACCATCACCACGACCATCGCCCTTTTCGTCATCATATAAAGTACCGGTAATCACAAAGAGCGGTTTTTTATAACTGGCGGCATTGCGAACAGCCTCTTCTAAGCGCTTCCAGGCACCTTGATTTAAAGCTTTCTTTTGCGGGGTGATATTGGACAAATAATTTAACTCAGTCCAATAACGCGAGCCGGCGAACGATGCCAAGGGCGCCTGGTGGCCACGGTCTATACCCAGCTCTTTACTGGCTTGGCGGTAGTCATTGTGTTCCAGCGTTTCGTCATCTTCCAGCAAAGGATCGGCGGCCCAATTACGCCCCGGGGACGAACCAAAATTAACCGGGTTAACCTCATAAGCAACCCAATCTGAAAACTTGGTGTCTGGGTTACTCGATAAAGCGTATAAATGACCAAATACCATATGATTTGTAGCTGGGTTTTGTGGGCACCCTAGGGGGCAGTGTACCGAAGATATTGTCGCAGCCGTCACCAGCTGGGTGTAAGCCCCGCAAAGCGCCAGGCCAATAAGCCAAAAATAGTGTTTCAACAGAGTTCATCCAATCAGGTATAACCTCAGCATGAGGCCAACTTCACACGGTCAATTTGATGGATTTACCACAATACTGTCAAGCATTGTTTTTTTGGGGAAGCGCAGGCCAGCAGAGCATAAAAAAATGTTTAATCGCCAAACATTAAACTCGCCCCGTAGAAGCGGGCAGCCATTCACGAATAGCCGCAACCAGCAAACGGGCACGAATGCTTTGCTGCTCTGCCGCATCGGTTAATAAATATACCGACTGCCCCACGGTAAAAGAATCGGCCATGGCCGCAACCAAACGCCCAGCATCTATATCAGACCGCACCTCCTGCAAGTCGGCCAGCACCACCCCCATGCCCAACCTTGCGGCCTCGATGGCTTGATAGGCATAATCAAAATAACAATTGTTAAGCGCCCGCGCCGGCGTCACTTTTTGGCTGGCGAGCCACTTCCCCCATTGGTTTAAATTGTCGTGCAGCAATGGCAGCGCCAATAGTTCTTTCGCGTTATGTAAGCGCTTAGACTTTAACAACTGCGGACTACAAACTGGCTGGTAACGTTCTTCGTATAACTTTTCCAGGCTACGAGAATGCGCATTAGGCTTACCCAAACATACCGCCAAATCGAACTCTGCCGGTAGCTCCTGTTGTTGCGGCTCGATGGTGATGATACGCAGCTGGATTTCAGGATAACGGGATTGAAAATCGTTAAGTACCGGCAATAGCCAACCCATGGTAATGCTGGCCGTGGCCGCGATAACGACCTCGCCCGACATATTGTCCGGGTCAAGGTACAAAATACCTTCCGACAGCTGACCCAGCGCCTGTTGCACCACTGTTAGCAGCCGCCGCCCCGGTGCGGTTAGAGCCAAACGGTTGCCCTCACGGGAAAAAAGCTTAACGTCTAAGCGCTGCTCCAATTGCCTAACATGCCGGCTGAGCGAAGAATGGGCGACATGCATTTCCTCGGCGGCGCGGCGAATATGGCAATGGCGGCCAACCACTTCGAATGCCTTCAAGGCCGTTAACGGTAAATTTCGAAGCTCCACAGCCTCACCTCCTAAGTTTCCAGCTTGACATGGTAACAAAAAGGCACCAAGAGCGTGCTTTTTTTGTTCTTGTAAGCCTCTTTTTGAGGGCATAGAATGTTTTCATTCATCGAACTGGGTGAATCGAGATAACCCCAGCAAGAGCACTGCTAGCGGCAGCTCTTCCACTCCAATAATTTTAGATAAGTGGCTGACAATGACAGACTCCAATATTCGTATTAATGGCGACCGCCTGTGGTCAAGCTTAATGACCATGGCCAAGATAGGGGCCACCGACAAAGGCGGCTGCAATCGCCAAGCGCTGACCGATCTGGATAAACAGGGGCGCGACCTTTTTGTGCAATGGTGCCGGGCCGAAGGCTGTACCATTCGCATCGACACCATGGGCAATATTTTTGCCCGCCGCGACGGCGCAAATAATGAGCTGCCGCCGGTACTAACCGGCTCACACCTAGACACCCAGCCAACCGGTGGCAAGTTTGATGGTGTTTATGGGGTATTGGCCGGCCTCGAAATAATTCGCAGTTTAAACAATGCCAACGTCACTACCCAAGCGCCGATAGAAGTGGCTGTTTGGACCAACGAAGAAGGCGCGCGTTTTTCACCGGCAATGATTGGCTCTGGCGTTTGGTGCGGCGAATTCGATTTGGATTATGCCTATCAGCGCGAGGACAAAGATGGGCTGTTGTTTAAAGATGAGCTCGCCCGTATCGGCTACCTCGGCGACAGCCCGGCCCAAGCATTCCCTATAGCGGCAGCTTTTGAAGTACATATCGAGCAAGGCCCCATACTCGAAGACGAAGGTTTGCAGATCGGTGTTTTGTCCGGCGTCCAGGGCATGAACTGGTATGACCTTATTCTCACCGGCCAACCCTGCCATGCAGGCCCCTCGCCGATGGAAAAACGACGCGACCCCTTTATGGTCCTGCCCAGCATTCAGCAACGCTTGTACGACCTGGCGGCCGAATACTCGCCTTGGGCTAGGGTCACCTTTGGCAATATCAGCGCCACCCCTGGCAGCTATAACACCGTGCCGGAGACTGTGACCCTGGCGGTTGATTTACGCCACCCAGATCAAACTACCCTCGATACCATGGATAAAAAATTCCGCGCTATCGTAGCTGAGAGCTGCGCCACCAAAGACATTGAATTTAGCACCCACGAGCAATGGCAGTCTCCCGCTGTCGCCTTCGATAAAGACTGTACCGCCGCCATTGCCAGCTCGGTTAAGCAACTAGGCTATAGCCATAAAGCCATGGTTTCTGGTGCCGGCCATGATTCCGTTTACGTTTCACGCGTGGCCCCCACCAGCATGATTTTTATTCCCTGTGAAAACGGCATTTCCCACAATGAAGCCGAGAATGCCTTTATCGAAGATATCGAAGCCGGCGCCAACGTGTTATTGCACGCCATGTTAATCATGGCCAACAAAGGAGCATAAACCTTGTCAGAATTTACCTTTAAACATCGAGTCGACGGCGGCAGCACCCCCGAATTAAGTCGCTGGGGAATCAACTCAGAATACGGCGTACTGAAAGATTTGTTAGTCGGCCCGATTGATAACTACCAGTGGCAATCGGGCAATGCGGCTTCGCGTCGCACCCTGCGAGTCGGCACGCCTTTTGATGCCGACATAGCCCGCCGCCAACATCAGGAAATGCTCGATGCCTATAAAACCGCCGGGGTTACTACTCACCTGTTAACCCCAGACGCGACCCTGCCCTACCAATTGTACGCCCGTGACTCCAGCGTAATGACGCCCTGGGGACCGATTGTGACCCAAATGTACAGCCCTTGGCGCCGGGGCGAGTGGAGCCCTGTTGTTAAGGAATACCAGAAGCTCGACATCCCTATTTATGACATCATCACCGCTGGCAGCCTGGAAGGCGGTGACTTTATGGTGCTGGAGCCTGGCGTCATTCTGTGTGGCTATACTGGTGAGCGAACCTCACAAGCGGGCTTCGAGCAAATGAAAGGCTGGTTAGAAAAAGAAGGCTGGGAGGTTAAAGGCTACCAATTCGACCCCTATTTTTTACACATTGATGTATTGGTAGCCATGTTGGCCGAAAAACTGGTGGCGGTCTGTGTTGACGCAGTTGAGCCAGAATTAATTAGCTGGTTTAAGTCTCGGCAGATCGAAGTCATCGACATTTCCTATCCGCAGGTAATGAAGCTAGGCGTCAATGTCGTCGCCCTAGGTAATGACCGAGTTATGTTGCCCGCTGAAAATATCGAACTGAAACAAAAATGCCTAGCCCAAGGGCTGGAAGTGTTTGACCCAGATATTTCCATGATCACCCCCGGTGGTGGTGGCGTGCATTGTATGTGCCAGCCATTGAGGCGGGAGCCGGTGTAGCCGCTCCCCCTAAATGCACTGGCCGTTATCGCCGCCATAGTAAAGTAGGTCGCGTGGCGATAATTCGTTTTTAGGCTGGTGCCATTTGCGCCGGGCTTTTAATATCCGTAGAGATAAAATGAGTCAATTTATCTCCGTGGTGTAGTTTCCCCCAAGCCAGCAAGCCTAAAGCTTTACTGAAACTGACTTGGTTTCAACAATAATAGCGACAACCTTGCTGTTACCCACATTTTCAACCTGGTGTGCCCAAGCCTCATGCCACATTACATGGCCATCCGGAACCTCAACCTCAAAGGACTGGCCACCGGCCTCAGTAATTTTTAGCTTGCCGCCCGATTGAAAGTAAACCGTCTCGTTGTTGTGGCTATGCAGCAAATCTTGCTGCCCAGGCTTTAATACCATAGTTAAAACAATGACCTGATCATTTTCCAGCAAGACCTGATAGTACTCAGGCGATGCGATATGCGCCGCCTGCTCTTTACTGCCACTAGAGTGGAACGACAGGCCCAATAAGGCCATGGTAAACACGGCCAAACTTTTCCAATTAAACATTTTAATACCTCCGTCTAATTAGAACTGCTGATCTATGTGGGCCGCAAATCGCTTGAAGTCACCTTCGGCATCGGCGTTTTTCATCACATCAAAACAAACAAATGTAGGCAGTGCTTCCATGCCAAAGAAGCGGAAGTTCATATGCATGGGTAGAAACAGATCATCGACGCTTTTACCTTGAAATAAATATTCCTCGGTATTATCGAAAGACTCTTTGGGTGCATTAAAAGTCAATGACAGCAAATATTTTTTACCGTTTAAAGTACCGCCGGCGCCATAATTTTCTGTTGGTGCATCTTGATGACGGCCATCGCCATTACACAGCGCGCCGCCCATGCCAGCGGTGTAAACTTCGTCCATATACTTCTTAAAAACCCAGGGTACGCCCATCCAATTTACCGGTGTTTGTAAGATAACCGTATCGGCCCATAGGTGATTTTCTAATTCCGCATCGACATCCCAGCCAGCATCGACGTTTACAATTCTGGTTTGGTGACCTTTGGCCTTTAACAATTCATCAGCGGTTTGTACCAAAGTAGCGTTTAAGCGGCCTTCCGCGAAGGGGTATTTATGGTGGGCGTTAATAATAAGTATATTGCTCATTTTGTTTTCCTCAGGTAGAAATAACTGCTTAACTAATTCATGAAGGTATAATATAGTTACCTACACTCAAGGATCAACCAGTATACTTTTAGTAACCTACTGGCTAGGACGACATTATTGTGGAAAGTTACGTAAAAACAGACAGTTACGGTAGAAAAAAAGTTTTTAATGCCTGCCAAGAGCCCTGTTCAGTGGAAAAGGGAATGCGCTTAATAGGCGGCAAGTGGACCGGCTCCATTATTTATCATTTAAAAGATGGCCCGGTACGCTTCAATGACCTGACACGAATGCTGGGCGGCGCAAGCAAGAAGATGATCGATCAACGGCTAAAAGAATTAGAAGCCCGGGACATGGTAATTAGAACCGTCATTAATGACCGCCCTATAGCCGTCACCTATGAGCTGACGAAATTTGGTCAATCCGCCTTGGATATATTAGAGCAGCTGAGAGTTTGGTCGGAAACAAATGAGCTTTGAGCGATAAGGCATCCCTGCCAACCAAAAAGGCTCAGCTCTTGGGTAGCTGTATTAAACATTACAGGGAATTCCGGCCGGGCGCTCACCTCAGAGAGTGCCTGTTAGTACCAACGGCTAACAGTTTGGGTTTTGTATTGGTGGCAATTATCAATATGAAAATCCGTTCAAGACAATGCTTTAAATGATCTTCAAAATTGACGGGCGACCTGTTTTCGGACTATATTTAGTCCAACGAGGGGTGTTTATGAAATTATCAGATCAAATCAAACCTATTAGCTATCTAAAGGCTCATGCCGCTGAAGTCGTGCGTAAGCTGTCGACCCAAATGGAGCCTTTGGTGATCACTCAAAACGGTGTAGCCAAAGCCGTAATGCAGGACATCAAAAGCTATGAGCAAACCCAAGAAACAATGGCGTTGCTTAAAATGCTGGCACTGGGCCAGCGTCAGATCGACGAAGGAAAAGTTCAACCTGCTGGTGACGTTGTTGCCAAACTTCGTAATCGGAACAAAAATCGATAATGAGTTATCAGGTACTTTTCACTGCCGATGCCGCTTACGATCTTGAAGATTTATACGACCACATCAAATTTCATGATACACCTGAAAAAGCTGATTACGTCCTCGACAAAATCGAGGAGACATCTTCAAGCCTTGCCGACAAACCAGAGCGCGGGACCTATCCAAATGAGTTGCTAGCTGTTGGCCTACGGGAGTATCGAGAAATCTATTTCAAGCCCTACCGTATTATCTATCGAATTATCGCGAAGCATGTTTATGTGATGGTGATCGCTGATGGTCGTCGTGATATGCAGTCTCTTCTCCAGCGCCGCTTGCTCCAAGCTTAAGTCACCGCATGTAGATCGCCATTCCTTATTGTTAAACCCTTCACCCCACCAACTCCGCCATGTCTTTTATGTCACTTTGTTCGCTAGCTTCTTCGCTACTATGGGTTTATCTGACTCCCTATTTCTGTAGACGCTTGATCTTTGCCTAACCGGCTTCATCAAACCCGACCTAAACCTGGAACTGGCTAGATCAAAAATAGGGCCTCCCGAGTTCCGTGTAATAAACATCGGCATATGCATCAGGTCTATGGCTGCGAAGAGCAGTGCTACTGGCTCGCAATATCGCCAGAAGTACTTGTTGCCTTCCCGTTCACCCAACGCAGTCGGCGCACTGGGTGTCCTATGATTCATAAGTAGTATGTCCTATTAGTTTGCTCAAGTCATACAGCTCAAGTCGCTTTACTCCAGAGTGAATGTTTTGCTATACAAAGGCTTCCCGTCCAAGGTCTGCAATTCCAAAGTCCAATCTCCGGGCCTCAGTTCACTGTTATCACTTATGGTATAAGTAAGCTTATGGAAGCCTTTATGGTGTGATATGCCAATATACTCTTCAATATCCTTACCTGAGCGATCAGCAGAGCCAGGCTTTATCCAGCGATAATTATAAACTATTTGATCCTGTTTAACGGCTTGTTCACTATTGGATAAAAAGTTAAAAGCAACTCCAAATATCAAGCCTCTCCTGAGCTTTAGCGTCGTAGAATGCTCTAAAGTTTGGCCATTCCAGTACTCAGGTTGGCTATTTTCAAAAGCTCCACTAACGCGTTCGTCAAGACTCACGTCGAAGCTATCAATTTTAACCAAGCGCCCTAAGACTGTCTGAAGTTCTCTGTTCTCCTCGGAACTAAGTTGCGCCTGCCATAGAATTGATGCCAGAGTCTGACGAATTTGCCTGTCATATTTGGGGCGGCGCTTAGTTTTGCTTTTATAAGCCTTAATCTCCGAGTCAATAATCTTTAAACAAGATTGAAAATTTCGCTGCGCCCCTCGGCTCAGGCATTGCATCTTCGCCGTTTCCAGCGCAGCAAAATCATTACCTTGCTCCCAGGCAATCTTATAGTACTTATAAGAGAGCAATAGATTGTTCAAGCCGAATCTATCAGCATACAGTTCGCCTAAGCGATAACTGGCCTTGTGGTAGCCTGTCTCAGAGGACTGTATATACAAACCAACAGCTTGTTTCAGTAAGGTATCTGCCTTTACACCTCTCTCAAGGTTTTGAGCCAAAACGAATTGTGAGCGTGCATCCCCTAAATTTGCGGCTTTACGATAATGTTTAATTGCCTTAGATGGATCTTCAGGTAGAAATGTACCATCACTAAAGCCATCAGCAAGAGTTGTCGATTCCTCTACTAAAATTTCCTTGGTTTTCCAGGTTGTGGAAAGGCCCAATATCCGCTCGAAAAACTGGCTAGTCGATACAGCCTCATGACGATCGCCAAACCAGCTGTAATGACCGTGCCCTGCCGACTTATAAAAAAGCGATTGCTCGGTTTTACCCAACTGGCGCGCTCGATATCTAAGCCGATTGCTATGTTCAATACTGGCTACCGGGTCCTTTACTCCAGCCACAATTAGTAAGGGAGCTTGCAATTCTTCTAGCTTATACAATGGAGACAAGTCCCAAAGTTCAGGCCTCATTTTACCGACAACATTCTCCGTTGCTTTAATCATGCCACTGGCTTTATCGAGATTGCGATAATTAAACAATAACGGCAAATCGTAAATTCCAAATGATGCGGCTACACAGCTATACCGCTGCGGACGAAATATTGCCAACATAACAGAAGAATAGGCACCGTAGCTGCTACCCATAGCGCAGACATGTTTAAATTTGGCTGACTTAAACAGATGATCAACGACTTTATTGATATCTTGCTCTATAACCTTACCCAACTCCCCTCGACCTGCATCTAAAAACTTGCGACCATAGCCTGTAGAGCCACGATAGTTCACCTGCAACACGGTATAACCGCGGCTAGCATAGTACTGTAACTCTGGCTGGAACTGATCATAGTCTCTAACTCCGATTGGTCCGCCGTGGGGGTTTACCAGTAAAACACCATTTGGCGGCACACTGGGATAAGTAATTGTCGCCTCTACGTCAATTCCGTCTGATACGGCAACTCGAATAACTTCTGAACTGGAAAATTTATAACCTTTTAGTTCAGGCCGCGCCTCTCCTATCAAGCCGGCCGTCAGATTTTTTCGGTCAAACAGGTAATACTTCCCAGGAGATGAGGAGGAAAATGAGTATAAAATTTCAAATTGACTATTCTCTAGCTGAGACAGAAAAACAAACTGCTTACCCGGTAGAGCCTTAGTGATCATGCGTTTCGCTTTTTGATCTTTGCTGTCAAAATAACGTGTTACCAACTTGTTTCGCTCAAAATAACGAACCCATTTAACAGACTGGCTGTCACTATCAGTTTCAGCTGACACAATATCGTAACTTGGATGTGAAGCGAGGATCTTACCTAGCCTGCTATCGACCAAACTAAACTCTCGTAACACCACTGTATCTGAGTCTTTATTGCTAAGAACGGCCAGATATTCATCATCGATAAAACCTACAGGTAGAAAGTAGTTATCGTTCAAGGGTAAATGACCGGTGCGTTTCCAGCCATCAAATTGCGAGCGCTTGTAATAGATCTCCGCATTAGCGCCTTCCAGCTTAACTGCCATAATATCTTTGCCGCGATTATTCGATATAAAAACGGCCGCTTTTGGAGTGTTTTTTGAAAAGCGTATAGCATGCTTACTACTTCCACTCGAAAGTTGATCATGGTTCATGTAAACCAGGCTGTATTTATTGGCATTATCAGCATCAGTCAGCAGGGCAAATAAGACTTTATTCTCAGTATTGGCCAGGGGGTCTACCACATAACCTCTAGCCTTTATGTGTTTTGGTGTCGCCGTAGGTACGCCCTCATTCACTTTGATCTTCAGAATCGAATAACTATCGCTACTACCGAAACCATAACTATAACTATAACGGACCAACAGCGATTGCTTATCCAGCCACACAACCCCTTTCAGTTGATTATTTTTATTAGTTGGAAAATGAATAATTTCATATTCATCTAATGTTTCAGTGCTGGTGAGTGTAAGCACTGTTCGATTGACCTCCCGTCTTTTGATGACAAAGTACTTTGCATCTGGAGATAGCTTTACATCTTCGGTTTTTTCAGCCTGAAAGAGCTTTGAAGCCGGTATAGCTTCCCCATAACTACTTTCAACAGTAATCAATAGCAAGATCACAATTTTAATAATGTTCATTTGTTAAGCTCACCCCTAACCAATTTAAAAAACTTATCTTCTCCCTGACCGCTGTACCGCAGTTTGTGGCTTGTAAGTATTCCGGGGTGATATTGCTCGATATATTCTAATGCACCTGAGGAGTGATTAATCAATTCGATAGGGTATCTGGGTCCATTGGGGTTAACTCTAACGTTGCCCCCATAGCTTATATTTCCTTCTACAACCTCGATATCCCAGACATCGCCTAAAAGTTTAAACCCTGAGTATTTATTAATACGCACTCGCTCGATACGATAGTCTCCAGCTGGAAGCTTAGCGAGCAGGTAGTTACTTCCATATTTCAAGTCTTCACTAGTGAACATAACATGTTTTTTGCCTGTTAAGGCAAGACTCTGCAAGGACTCATTGGCATCTAGCCCTAACAGTAAATAGCCCTCGCTATCATTGAGCCTGTGAGAGGTATTACTCTTGATTGTATTTATCTTAGTAGCACAGGCACTCAACAAAAGGCCTAGCAAAGTCAATAGAAAAAATGAACGGATAGAATGGGGCTTCAAGGTATCTCCTTATCAATATGTAGCTCCTGCCAACACCTTAAGCGAATCCTTATAAATCCACAAGAGTGAGCCTTTTCCAATATAAAATGAGCCTGAACTAAACCTCAAAGGCACTGACAAATTAAAAGGACACAACTTAGTAAATACAAAAAACACACCCTAACGACAAAGACATTATTCAATAAGGGTTTTTGACTCACGGGACTATTACGACACTACAACCAAAAAACCCACAAAACGTGAATTCATGCCAGGGAGTAATATTAACTACGAGAAAAACCTTGAAGCTCCAACGCCTGCCACTTGTTGCCCAGCTAAATGGCTATAAATAACCTGGTTATTTAACTCTGTGAATTGTCGGTGATTACAGTCTTGGCATTTGACGCGTGGCTTGTTGCAGATACCCAAGACTAAAGGGGCATCCACCCTAAGCAAGACTAAAGGGACATCCACCCTAAGAACTTTAACAATGAACTGTTGGAGGTTTATTTTCGATCGAGGCAGATTTACGCCAGGGGGATTTGATTCGTGCCGGTCACTTCTTTGCCATCCAGGTAACCGCGACACTTACACAGCCATGTGAGACGTCCAGGCACTCACCCCTGCGGGGCTGTCAAAAAGCGACAGTCCAAAATCGCGCCCCTCATGGACGAGGGAAGTGCCGATTATGCAGGAGCAAATACCGGCCTCCGGGCGATTTTGTGAACCCTGGGGGGCTCAAAGCGCCACCGGTGCCGCCAAAACCAAAAAGGCCCAGCTCTTGGGAGCTGGGCCTTTTTGGTTTTGGTGGGCCGGGGGGAGGTGAACCTTACCCGCAAACCACTGATTTAAAAGAACATTAATAAATAAATTTAATCTAAAGGTTACTTAAAGGGTTACTAAAATACATTATCACCTTGCTGCAACCGCGAAGTTCCTAGCCTCCTCTCCAATCAACTCTTCAGCATAATAATGTATAACGCTCTGTGCCGCTTCAGCACTTTGCTCCCTCAACTCAGAAGCTGTAAAGTTCGACAAACTCTTTTCAACAGCGTCTAGCTGAAACTCTAACTTCAAGTTTATTTCATCTTCTGCTGGATTAGCGTACTCTGAAGCTTCAAATGAGACCTTATATAAACGTTGAGATTTACTCCCAACAATAAAACCAACCCCCTTTTGACCAGAGGGTAGTGATCGCCGATCCTCCGCCACTCCAGCAGCATAATCAAACTCGACTTCAAGCGTACCTGAATCTGAGTCAAAACTACTTCGCGCCCGCTCAGGAATATCAAACTCCGAAAGCTTAACGCTCACTGTCACGCCGCGAAAATCCTTATTTTGTGGTTTATTAACTTCGCTCTGCTCAACTTCAATCCATGAGCTCATAATTAACCCCTCTCTAAAAGTTGACCAATAATCTCTACTGTCAGCGAGAAATTATCTAATACTTCCTGTGTCACACCATTTTTAGCCTGACTATCTAAAACCAAGACACCCCATATCTCTCCATTTACAAAAACAGGGATCGCACCTATCGCCCTTGGTAAAGGCTTCCCACCCTCAACATAATCATCAATCATTCGCCGATCAGAAAATGTTCTTCTAGCATATTTGTCCCGCTGCTCATCACTTGTGGATCGCACCACTCTTGGCAACTCGTCAACAACTGGCGATCTTTGATTATCCCAACAAAGCCCTACAACCCCCTCTGATTCGCCTTGAAGTGGAGCTCTAAAGATAGCTTTTGTGTTCAAACTTCTGTGCCCCGACCTTAATACCGGCACAAGCCACCCCCCAAATAGTGCATTTTCGCCCCATAATGAGAAAGTGGTTTTATTATGTTTAAACCTAAAGCCCGCAAACTTTTTATACTGGAAAAGAGTAATCCTGTGGTCATCAGTCCTATCATCCAGATGATTTACGTATGCTTTCTTCTGAAATTCATCTAAAACGAACTTTAATTTCTCCCACACCCACTTGTCAGGTAGCCTATTTACTACAACCGCGAACATGGAAATAAAGACTATAGCCACCAATATATAGAAGGACCACTGCTGAGTATAGCCGATCCCTTTTAGAATAAAGTCTGGCCACCCATTTAGATTCTTATTGCTTAGATCTAGTTCAATGATAAGTGTGAAAAGAAGCAATAATCCAGCTCCAATCCATTCTGCCTGCCGCCCTAAAAAATATAATAAACCTCGCTCCCGCTTATAAGCCAACAAACCGCAGATCCTTATGCTTTACAAAAGGTAGGGATAATATCTCTATTGCCTTGTGAGATCACGAACTTGGCCATTAATAACAACCAATAAAAACTATCAAGAACACCCAGTTAATAGCTAAATCTTACGAAGAACTGAGCCTCGTAAACAGCAGGGACTATACAGCAACTCCTAAACCTAGAGGAGAAGTCCACACGCAGCGCCAACATCAAACCTGGCAGCCATCAACAGCCCCCGATGCAGGTCAAACCGACTACCTATCGCAATCAATTGTCGACCTCATCATAATGGCACTTATCGAGCGCAACATCCAAAACCTGCCCAAGCCTTCTTAGCTCCATTGCCGTTGCTGATGGAGGGGCAATCGCAATACGCTTTACTACCCTGGCATTAAGCTCCTTCAAAGCAGGAATCTCAGACCTTAGAAATTGGAAAATGTTTATCGAATCATATCGATTGAAGATTAAGCTGCTAAACTCCGAAACACATATCGCACTCGCTCCCCAAAGAACCTTTTCCAGATCGTCGATGAGCTCCAATGTGATAAAAGGCTTTGTTCCCCCCTGATACACTTGAGCAAAAAAATCTCCCGAGCCTTGCGACTCGGAACACAACGTTCCAATTAAGGCAGCCTGCAATCGATTAGCCTCATCTAGCTCTTTGCGAACATTCTCAAGTTTAATTAACTTACCGGACAACTCTTTCAAATAGTTGTTTTCTTCAGCTCCGAAAAACCTGACATTACTAGGTTCGAAAGAATTGCTTTCGGATACACTCGACACATATTCACTCATAACCCCTTCCAATTCAGCCAAAGGGAAATCATAACCAAAGTTCTCAACAATACTATGCAAGTTCCTACAAAGCCTAAAAAGCTCCCCAGAACTGGCCACTATTAAACTCTCATCTTTCATCCCTGATATAACAGATCTAACATTATCAGAAAACTCTTCATCGGTAAGGCGCAAATTGAAGTTGACAATATGATCTTTAGGCTGATCATCGTCAGACCCCCAAGGAGAAAGATCATTAAAAAGCGCATCACAATCTAAAACCCCCTTACAAACTAATTTAAACGCTGAAGAAATTGATATAGAGTTTCGACTTTTAGTTACCACTCTCTTGTAAAAGTCGCCCCACTCACATGGTTCATTAGCGCTATCACCGTTACGCTGTCTTAAATAGTAGCTTGTTCCCATACTCGAAGAGGAAACAGAAAATTTTTCAAGCGTACTAGCACTCAATCCGTATGTTTTACATCCAATTGAAAATGCTAAGCAAGGAAAGATAAGCTCCACTAGCTTTAAACTATCTTTATGCCTATGCCCCTTCTCCCCCAAGGTCCGAACTAGCCTAGCGTAGCAATCCACTGCGTATTTAATAGTCCTTAGATTTCTACAATCTAAAACTTCCAACAACCCCAAAAGCTCTTCTTCAGATTTTTTTTGTAAAAACTCAGGAACACCACCACCTGATGAAAATAAAATATTCACGATTTCCCTGGGGGATCTAGTTAAATTGACGGTCACTGAAACCACTTTTTCTTTATAAGAAAGATACCTCCCACTTTCGTCCTTAGGCAATTGAGACTCATCACACAGGACTATCAAATTCATCCCCTGATGTTCGATGAATTTATTCAAAAATGACAAAACTTTAGTGCTATCTATCCCTGCTCTTTCGAAGTCATCAAAAATCAAACACTTGTCTTTACTAATGTTTTTAAGTATCTTCAATTTCACCACGGAGCCCATCGTTGCCGCCAGAGCCCCAACCGACGATCCATCTCCATCAACTAAGCCCAAAACTCCAGCAAGACCACCAAAAAATTTTCCCGCATTTCCAATATCACTATCCGACACATCATCGACAGACGTCAGCGCTGATAACAACCGATCTTCTATTTCAGAAACAGATTCAATACCATACAAAGAAACATAAAGCTTCTTCTTATTCTCTGGGCCAAAAACATCATTGATAAAATGCGTTTTGCCACACCCCCAGGGGCCATTGACCATAATGGCATAGCCTGGACAATCCAACGCTGCATAATCTAAAACCACATTTTTTAATTCTTTAGCGTTCATAATCTAAGCTTCATCACCAGCACTATCAATTATCTCACTGGCAATCCCAGAAAAATGCTGAAGCTGCCTATCCAGGTGGCCATAGTAGATCCGGGCATCGTACTCAGTTAACCCTTTAGAATTACCGCTGTAATAGCCCTCCATCACTTCAATCGCCCTATTGTAAGTAACCAGTTCACTTTCCCAATCACCTAACTTCCCGATGGCATCAAGATCTGACCTAAATCTGTCGATTCGGTCTTTGAGAATACTGAGACCTAGATCCATTGCAGCGTAAACAGAGCTTTCTGATTTATTACTTATAGCATTTCTGATTCTTTCCAGCTGACAACTAGAGCTTTCCGTTAATATCGAATCAAACATTCATTAATTTCCTTATAAAAATTTATATAACCTATCTTTTCCTTTGTCCAAAATTCACCCAGAAGTATGATTTTTTACAGATAGCCCGCAGCGCCAAAAGGGCCGTAAAAAGTCCACACATGAAAATCAACAGGTTAACAATATTGAAAACATTACCCGAACCATGAGAAACCCTCAAAGTTTCAGCAGCACAACCCATTAACCCCCACTGCGTCTCCTTGTGGTTTCTTAAATCATCACAATGCCCGGCCGCAGCATTAGGCCTATCTCGTTCACATTGCTTAATAGCATAAGCCTCAGCAAATGGGCTTAGCCGCTCCTCACTGCAATCAGGGGGATTAACTCCCGTATCCCAGAAGTCGTAATAATAGAAAGGCAAAAACTGCCTTTTACCCGCAAGGTAACCCCCAAAAGCCTTTGGGTAAAATGACACTTTCTTGAATGAGGTCAACTGAGTTATTCTGGCCTCAATGAGATTTTTTGAAACTCCAGAAAATCTAGATTTTTTTGGGTTTGGAAAATGTAGAGCTGTAACTATTAAAGTGAATATGATCGAAACTAGAAGCCAGCCCCTCCTAAGTTTATTGCTCATCCTTATCCCTATTTCAATGAATCCTTTACAGTCGAAATTCAACCGCTTTCGACAACCTCTGAAATTTTAATATCTTAGCATGCGTCGTGACATGTAACAGTTCTCAACTAGAGCAATTAAGCTTTGATAGAGCATACTCTAGGGCCAACAAACCAGTACAACTGACGATCTTCCAGTAGCCCCCTCCCAAATATCCCCCATACCAGCTGACGCCGCATTCCACCGCAAAGAAGAGCGCCAAAACCCAGAGCAAATCTTAGACCTTAGCAAAACCTAGCACTTTCACGATTTGAAATGCCTTCATTTGTCATCATTTTTGACTTCAGATATCACTTATAACCTTACCAAAACCTACCATTTTCAACCGATTTGACCTTAACATGGGTTAACAATATCAACGTCTATTGCCAGCAGATATAGCACGATATAGGCTTGTCGCCAGGAAGGTAGCCTTGGGTCGCTTTGAACGTTAGGCCGCGAGCAGACCCTGATCGCCGTGCCCTTGGTGCCTTCTCTCCAGACTTGATAAAACTTGACATTTAACGTTGACATTTGTTGACAAAATTCAAGTCAAAACTGGCTGTAGCCCTTTACCCTGCGCATGTATTCGGACACCAACTTGGTCGCCCGATTCACCCCCAACAAAGCCACTAAGCAAGATACCGAGCGAGCCGTCATGGCCAGTTACCCGCTTAAACTCTGATTGCATGTGCTCAACGGTAGATATGCGACTACCGGTTACCAACTTGCTGGCGGCCGGGGAACTAAAGGGACATCCACCCTAAGAACTTTAACAATGAACTGTTGGAGGTTTATTTTCGATCGAGGCAGATTTACGCCAGGGGGATTTGATTCGTGCCGGTCACTTCTTTGCCATCCAGGTAACCGCGACACTTACACAGCCATGTGAGACGCCCAGGCACTCACCCCTGCGGGGCCGCTTGTAAAGCAGCGGTCCAAAATCGCTCCGGGCGATTTTGTGAACCCTGGGGGGCTCAAAACGCCACCGGTGCCGCCAAAACCAAAAAGGCCCAACTCTTGGGAGCTATTTTAGTCACCTTGGCAGATTCGAGTCGGGGGGATTTGATTCGCCCCAGCCGGGGGCTCACCCCTGCGGGGCCGCTTGTAAAGCAGCGGTCCAAAATCGCGCCCCTCATGGACGAGGGAAGTGCCGATTATGCAGGAGCAAATACCGGCCTCCGGGCGATTTTGTGAACCCTGGGGGCTCAAAGCGCCACCGGTGCCGCCAAAACCAAAAAGGCCCAGCTCTTGGATGAGTGTATTAAACACCGTGGCAGATTCCCGCCGGGGGGATTTGATTCGTGCATCCTTGCACTCACCCCTGCGGGGCTGTCAAAAAGCGACAGTCCAAAATCGCGCCCCTCATGGACGAGGGAAGTGCCGATTATGCAGGAGCAAATACCGGCCTCCGGGCGATTTTGTGAACCCTGGGGGGC
>Ga0209292_1000172_pt1 | contig 91741 bp, 84 predicted proteins | sample GOMGulsemesocosm_2_FD_184634 | JGI IMG/M metagenome (GOLD analysis project Ga0209292, IMG submission 184634) | Methane-oxidizing microbial communities from mesocosms in the Gulf of Mexico - GOM9C Gulf of Mexico (SPAdes) (version 2) | ecosystem: Environmental > Aquatic > Marine > Cold seeps... | reverse complement strand
AAATTAAAGATGATTTATTTGACTATACTGATGATAAAATTGGGAAGCCAACCGGAATTGATATCAAAGAGCAAAAAATGACCTTGCCATTAATTTATACGCTGAATACTTGTACGGAAAAAGAAAAAAAATGGCTCATCAATTCGGTTAAGAAACACAATACAAATAAAAAACGTGTTAAAGAAGTCATCAGTTTTGTGAAAGAAAATGGAGGTATAGAGTACACCACAAACAAAATGAATGATTACAAAAACAAAGCTGTGGCAATTTTAGAAAATTACCCAAGCTCTGCTTATAAAGATTCGTTACTTCAAATGATTGATTACGTTGTAGAGCGTAAAATTTAATCTAAAATTACAGTTCTGTTTTTGGGATATTTAACAGAATATCTGAGTTGTAGTTTTTTAGTGGTATTTGGATTTAAACTAAACTTCCATAGAATTTCTCCAGTTTCTTTATTAAACTTTCCAGTATGCTTTTTTGCTAACTCTACCTTAATTTCTTCTAGAGTTGAAACAGGAATTTGATCAAATATAGAGATGTTGATTTTTTGAGACTTGTTATTTTTTACAGTAATATTCCAAGCTCTATTTTCTTGCTTTTTACTGCCAATAAATTGTTTTGTTGTAAAATCTTTTGATTTTTCTCTATTAACAGAAATGTTTTTATCTCTTCCTAAAGAAATTTTTAATTTATCAGTTATAAAACGAGTATCTAATAATGATTTACCAATATAAGTTCCTTCAAAATAAATAGAAGCTTCTCCTTCAAGTAAATTTAGTTTCTCCCAGTTATTTGCATAGGCAATCAAAAATGCATTTTTATCAATCTTAGGAATACTATAATATTGATAATCTACATTCAGCTCATAGGTTTTCATTCCAACAGTATAATTTTTATTGCTAGATTTTAATGAATACGGAGCAGCAATTTCAAAATTAACTGTGGTTTGATTGATGACTTGTTTGGTAGGAATAGCGTAATTATCCGTTTCTCTGGATCTTTTTAATTCCTTTGATTTTATTGTTTGCTGAGCAAAACCTAATGATTTGCGATCTCGTTTAATTCCCATTGCAGTAACTACAACTTCATCTAACACATTAGCGTCTTCTCTCATTTGTACATTCATATTAGAGCTATTAATGTTTCTTTCTACATCTGTATAGCCTAAATATGAATATGATAAAACAGTAGCGTTTTCTGGAATTGTAATAGAGTAATGTCCATCAAAATCAGTTTCAGTTCCAATTGTTGTTCCTTTTATTAGAACACTTACACCAGGTAAAGCGCCACTAGCATCTGAAACAATCCCTGATACAGTTTTAATGTTTTTTGTATAAGTTGGAGGAGCCGAATTGTAATTTAAATAATGAGTTCTTAATTCTGGAGCTTCACTAGAAACACTTGGGTCTGAAGAAGAAAAACTAAGTTTTACGTTATTCCAATCAACTTTAGTATTCTGTTTTACATTTGCTTTATAAACTAAATTTAAAGGACTGTTTATGTCTTTAACTCTTATGTCATAAGTAGGGAACCAACCTGCATTAGATACGTTGTAAACAAGTTCAAGTTTAATAGTAGTTGTTTTTGTTGCTTTAATTTTTATGATTGCTTCACCTGTAGCAAATTCTTTTTTAGATGAGAAGTTCCCAATTTGCTTTTTTATATCGTTTTGTTCTTTGTAAATGCTATTAATTCTTTCTCTAATTTTTAGAGCTTCTAACTTCAATACTTTGTATTTAGTTCCATAAAATGTAGAAGCATTTTTAAGATTTGTAGCGGTTAATGTTTGGTTTTTTCCGCCAATCTCTCTGTTTGATTGTAAAAATTTGGTTTCTTCTTTATTAATATTCTGATAGGTGTTTTCTAAGCTAAGTTTATTTCTTAACGCTTTTAAATCATTCTCTAATTTAACTAACTCAGGACTTTTGGTTTGCTTCTTTAAATAATTTTTTTCAAAATTTACAGCTTGAATTTCTACATTATCAGAAGTTTTAACTTGTATACTTTTTCCATCAATAAATGGAGAGAGTTTTATAAATCTTAAAATGGTAGTTCCTTTGTTAATAGTCATCATTTTTTTTCTTGTTACCTGAGCACTTTCAAGAAAAACAATAGCTTCATCTACTTTTGATGTAATTTTTTTTTCTGTGTTAGTTTGAGAAAAAATTGAGATAGAGCATAAAACGAAAAGAGTAAAAAATATTTTTTTCATAGCAGTAATTTTTTATAAAAATAGCGATAATAATTAAAGTTTAACACTAATGTAGAATCTAAATTGTTACATTTTTCTAGTTTACTCGTTTAAATGATAAGTAAACTAATAAGGCAAAGTGTAAGCCTACGGTGATAGTTTCCAAGAACAAAATTCGTAAATGGTTTGCGCTTTGTTAGTTTGCTGTTAAATCTAAAACATCTGAAAATCAATGACTTTTAGGTGCTTTTTTTGTTTAGTATCTTTATTTCTAAGATTAAATTACTGTTCCTTATTTAACAGTTCAGCATCGTTACAATTTTTTATTTAGTTCGTTTAAAAGATAAGTAAACTAATAAAATAATTTTATGAATCAATTAATTGTAGACACAAAAAAGCTCAATTTTTCTTATACCAAGACAAGAAAAGACATTGAGAATTTGGAACTTAAAGTTCCAAAAGGAAGTATTTATGGTTTTCTAGGTCCAAACGGATCAGGAAAAAGCACCACAATCAGGTTATTACTCGGACTTTTAAAAAAGCAATCTGGAAATGTTGCTCTATTTGGAGAACTATTTAACAGCAAAACGCGATTGAAGAGTTTAGATAAAGTAGGTGCGTTAATAGAGAATCCATCTTTGTATGAGCATCTAAATGCTGTAGAAAACCTAAAAATAGCAGCTAATTATCGACAAAACATTCCGTCTGGAAGAATAGAAGAAGTATTAGAGATTGTGAAATTATCGCATGCTAAAAAGAAAAAGGTAAAAGCCTATTCTTTAGGGATGAAACAACGATTAGGCTTAGCAATTTCTTTGTTAAGTAATCCAGAATTAATCATTTTAGATGAACCAACTAATGGTTTAGATCCTAAAGGGATCATAGAAATGAGAACGCTCATAAAAGAGCTTAATGAAAAATATGGAACCACCATTTTTATTTCTAGCCATTTATTAAGTGAAATTGAAAGAACATGTACTCATGTTGGTATTATTAGAGATGGTAAAATGTTATTTCAAGACACAGTTAAAGAATTAAAATCATCTAAAGGTCAAAAAATGATGATTGATATTGAAGTAGATAAATTTATTGATGCCATGACTGTTTTAGAAAAACTACAAAAAGAAAACACTTCTTTAGTAGATGAGTTTTTACAAATTGAAGTAGAAAACAAAGATGAAATTACAGTTGTAATAGACGCTTTAAGAGCTCAAAACGTAAAAGTCTATCAAGTTTCTATTAAAAATAATTTAGAAGAATTGTTCTTATCTCTAACTGAAAATTAAAACCATGACAGCAGTATCATATTATTTATCAAACACCAAAAATGAAGTTATAAAACTGAAAAGAACTTTTGCATTTTGGTTGACAATTATTAGCGCTTTAATTTTTCCATTATTGTTTTTTATCGTGTATCTCGTAAAACATGAAAGTATGATTCCAGAGGACGGAGCAAATCCTTGGGGGAAATTTATGTTTAAACAAATACAGATCACAATACCATTTTTAGTGCCAATGTTTATTGTGCTAATTACAAGTTTAATAATACAAGTAGAACATAAATCACATGGGATAAAACATTTATTCTCGTTGCCTATTCCTAAATGGAGTGTTTATTTCGGTAAACTATCAATTGTTATTTTTTCAATTATTGCAACGTATGTTTATTTCTTTTTAGCAATTTTGTTTTTCGGAGCCTTGTTAGGAATGTTTTATTCCGACTTAGGGTTTTTAGATTTTCAGCCAGATTATTTGAAATCTATTAAAATGCTAACTATGTCACTTATAGCTTCGTTAGGTGTTGTGGGAATTCAGTTCTGGATGAGTTTTAGGTTCAAAAATTTTATTGTCCCTTTAGGAATTGGAATGACAATGGTTATTATGGGCTTGGTTGCTTCAAGAGCCCCAGAAGCTATTTATTTTCCGTATTCTTATAATGTTTTATCTATTTCTCTAGGAGAGAATGCACCATTAACAATGGGGGTTTCAAGTATTACCTTATATAGCTTAATCTGTTTTGTTGTTACCTGTGTTCTAGGGTATTTAGATATTAAACGATTAAATGTAAAATAAATAGGGTCAATTAAAATTAAAAACTCCATTGGAATAGAAATATTTTAATGGAGTTTTTCTTTTGAGTTTTATTGATAATTATTTACGGATAAGTGTATTAACTCATCAACAAACCAACGAGTATTTGATAGTCTAGGTACTTTATGTTGTCCGCCTAATTTTTCTTTTTCTTTTAGCCATTTATAAAATAACCCTTGTTCTGCAATGTTGATTTTTGGCAAGGCCAATGTCATATTATGATATCGTTTTGCCTCATAATCTGAATTGATAGATTTTAAGGCATTGTCTAATAACTCAGTAAAGTATTCTATGTTTTTTGGTGCTGATTTAAATTCGATAATCCATTCATGACCACCACTTTTGTTATCAACCATAAAAATAGGAGCAACTGTATAATCCGTAATTGTTGCATTTGTTTTTTTACATGCAACTTTCAACGCATCTTCTGCATTTTCAATAATCAACTCTTCTCCAAATACATTTATAAAATGTTTTGTCCTACCCGTTATTTTTATGCGATATGGATCTGTAGAAGTAAACTTCACAGTGTCGCCAACTAAATATCGCCATAAACCACCATTTGTAGTAATTACAACTGCGTAATTTACATCCTTTTTAACTTTAGAAATCGGAATCGCTTTTGAATTTTCTCCTTCGTATGTAGTCATCGGGATAAATTCATAAAAGATACCATAATCTAACATTAATAATAATTCGTCAGAGCCATTTCTATCTTGAATTCCAAAGAATCCCTCAGACGCATTATAGGTTTCGTAGTATTTAAAATCCTTTTTCGGAATCAATTTTTTGTATTGTTCTCTATATGGATTAAAGTTTACGCCACCATGAAAGTAGACTTCCAAATTTGGCCAAACTTCTAAAATATTGTTTTTTCCTGTTTTTTCTAACACACGATTTAACAAGACCAACATCCAACTTGGTACGCCAACTAAACTTGTAATATTTTCATTAACCGTTTCATCAATGATAGCTTCCATCTTCGTTTCCCACTCGCTCATGGATGCAACTTCTAAACTAGGAGCAGAACTAAAGTCTGCCCAAAAAGGAAGATTTTCTGTGATGATTGCAGAAAGATCTCCGAAATAAGAATTATTGTCTTCATAAATAGCTGTGCTTCCACCTAGTTTCAAGCCTTTTCCAGTAAATAGTTGTGTGTCTTCATTGTTGTTTATATACAAGCAAAGCATGTCTTTACCAGCTTTCATATGACAATATTCTAAAGCTTCATCACTAACAGGGATAAATTTGCTTTTTGCATTTGTGGTTCCACTAGACTTGGCAAACCATTTTATGGAGGTTGGCCAAAATAAATTTTGTTCACCTTTTCTACAGCGTTCAATTAAAGGCTCAATACTCTCATATTTTTGAATGGGCACAACGTTTGTGAAATCTGTGTAATCCCGTATCGAAGTAAAATGATGCTCTTTGCCAAACTCTGTATTCTTAGCAGTGTTCAATAATTTAAACAGTAATTCCTCCTGAACATCTAGTGGGTATTTTAAAAACAACTCAATTTGATGCTTTCGTTTCTTTAAAAACCACGATAAAATTGAATTTACTAAAGGGAATGACATTGATTTGTTACTTGTTTAAATTATGATTGTAAAGTTCTAAAAACTTGCATATTTATAGTAAGTTTGTTTGTTAAGCATTCACAACGAGTTAAAAATACTAAATTCTTTTTTATGAAATATCAAGGAGTCCTAAAAAAAATGCCCACAGAAAATTTAGAGACCATTCAATACTATCTAGATATGGGGTCTGACTTCTTGAATATGAATCAGTTATTAGGGAAAACCATAGAAATGACTTTTGAGAAATATGAGTGTTTAAATTGTCATTTAAATAAACAGATTTATCGTCAAGGGTTTTGTAAAAACTGTTTTTTTGAAACTCCAAATGCAGGTGATTGGATTATGAGACCAGAATTGAGTACGGCGCATTTAGGAATTGAAGACCGCGATTTAGAGTATGAAAAAAGAGTGCAATTAAAACCACACATTGTGTATCTAGCTAACTCTAGTAATGTAAAAGTAGGCGTAACAAGAAAGCAACAAGTACCAACACGTTGGATAGATCAAGGAGCACATGAAGCTATTGAAATAGTAGAGGTTCCTAACAGATATTTAGCAGGAATTACAGAGGTTGCTTTAAAAGAATTTGTTGCTGATAAAACCAATTGGCGCAAGATGTTAAAGAATGATATTGAAGATGCAAACTTGTTAGAATGGCGAGAGAAATTGAAAGCCTATATTCCAGAAGAGGCAAAAGAATATTTTATAGATAATAATTCTGAAACACACTTGAACTTTCCTGTTAATAAATATCCAGAGAAACCAAAAAGTTTGAATATAGTAAAAGAACAATCGTATACAGGTACGCTTGTGGGAATAAAAGGGCAGTACTTGATTTTTGAAGACCAAACCGTTTTTAATGTAAGAGCTAACGAAGGTTTGGTAGTAACAATTAATACTATATAGGATGAAAAACAATCTCTTAAAAGTGGCCTTAGCGCAAATATCTCCTGTTTGGTTAAACAAAGAAAAGACGTTAGGAAAAATAGAAAAGTCAATTATAGATGCTGCTAATGAAAACTGTGAATTGATTGTTTTTGGAGAAGCATTATTGCCTGGTTATCCATTTTGGATAGCACTTACAAATGGTGCGGAATGGGATTCTAAAGTTCAAAAAGAATTACACTCAAAGTACGTTCGTAATTCTGTTACTATAGAAAAAGGCGAATTAAATTCGGTTTGCGCATTGGCAAGAGAACATCATATTGCTATTTATTTAGGAATTATGGAGCGTGCTGCAGATAGAGGAGGTCATAGTATTTATGCTTCACTTGTATATATAAATCAAGATGGTGAGATAAAATCTGTTCATCGTAAGCTTCAACCTACCTATGATGAACGCTTAACTTGGGCTCCAGGAGATGGAAATGGATTGCAGGTGCATCCTTTAAAAGAATTTACTGTAGGAGGTTTAAATTGTTGGGAAAATTGGATGCCGCTGCCAAGAGCCGCTTTGTATGGTTTGGGAGAGGATTTACACATAGCAGTTTGGCCAGGAAGCGATCATAACACCAAAGATATTACACGTTTTATCGCAAGAGAATCACGTTCTTTTGTGATTTCTGTTTCTAGTTTAATGACAGAATCTGATTTTCCATCAGACACACTTCATATAGAGAAAATTTTAGAAAATGCTCCTGAAACTTTAGCTAACGGAGGTTCTTGTATTGCTTCGCCAAATGGTGAATGGTTGGTAGCTCCCGTTCTGCACAAAGAAGGATTGATTATTGAAACCTTAGATTTTAACCGTGTGTTGGAAGAGCGTCAAAATTTTGATCCAGTTGGGCATTATTCTCGACCAGATGTTACCAAGTTACATGTGAACAGAGAACGACAAAGTACCGTATCTTTTGATTAATTTAAGAACAGAGGCTTTGTAGATTTACGCTCTACGATATCTGTTTTAATAACAATAGTTTCACTTTCTTGTTTTTCTTCTTCTGCTAGTTCTAATTTATCAATTAGTCTTTCTGCAGCAGTTGCCCCCATTTGTTCTCCATGCTGGCTTACGGTAGTTAATTTGGGACTTGAGTGCCTTGCTAAAATCCCGTTAGAAAATGCTATCACAGAGAAGTCGTCTGGAATTTTATGCCCTTTTCTAATCGCAACTTTCATTGCTGCGATAGCAGATGATTCGTCAGTAGCAATTACAGCATCAATATTTTTCTCAGTAAAAATTGGAGTTAAGATATTTTCGTATTCCTTATAATCATCTTCTTTAATATTGATGATTAAATCTGTGTTTAGAGCAATGTTTTCGTTTTCTAAGCCTTTAACATATCCTTGGTGTCTTAACCGTCCAATGTTTAAATTACTAAGGGTAGAAATAAATGCAATGTTTTTGTGTCCTGTTCTTGATAGGTGTTTTACTGCATTTACAGCTCCATCAAAATCATTGGCTATTACTTTGTCGCAATCAATACTATTTGCAACTCTATCAAACATTACAATAGGTGTTCCTTCATTAATAATAGTGCTAAAGTGTGTGAAGTCATTTTTCAATTCTGTCTCTTCAGCCATTGATAAAATGATTCCGTCAATACTTCCATTTGAAAGCATTTCTAATGTTTCGGTTTCTTTATCATAAGACTCATTAGAGATACACGAAATAATTTTGTAGCCTTTTTCATTAGCCACTTTCTCTACACCTTTAAATACTTGTGCGAAAAAATAATTCAACATATTGGGAATAATAATTCCAATAGTTTTTGTCTTCCTGTTTTTTAGACTTATTGCATTAAAGTTTGGCTTGTAATTGTTCTCCTTTGCGTATTTCTGAATTTTCTCTTTGGTGCTTACACTAATTTCATAACTGTCATTTAGAGCTTTAGAAACGGTAGATATAGATACACTAAAATGATTGGCAATATCTTTTATGGTAAGTCTTTTCATTGAAAAAAAATTGAAATACCAAAATACAAAAAATAGATTACAATACCTTTTCCTTTTTAAAGAAAAGTTCCCAAACTAAGAAGCCATAAACAAGAATGTATTCCAAACCAACTAACAGTAAATTCTCTTTAAAGACTTCATTTGAGTAAGCAGAATAGCTCAAAATAATAGTAACACTCCAAACCATTGGAAAGCGGTATTTTGTGAAAGCTGATAATAAAATTAAGGTTGCTAAATACCAAGGATGCATTGTTGTAGCAGTGAAATAATAGAATGACAACCCAAAAAGTAATGCAGTAATGAGTTGTTTTGGTGTCACGTTTTTTCTAAAAAAAGTAATGAATCCAACAAACAAAATCGTTAAAACAGGAATTATTTTTCCAATAATAGCTATTTCATTATAACCTCTAAATAGATAGCCAATCTCTCTTGAAATATAATAAACACTAGCATTGAATTCGAAGTTTCTAAACCATAGCCCAACCGAGTTCATATAATTGCTAACTAATTCGACAGAGTAAAATGGTAGAAAAAGAACGGTTACAGTGCTAATTATTACAGCATAAAAAAGAAGTAATTTTTTAAAACCGTTTAAGTAGTTTTTTTCATCTTTAATAAACCACTGATAGAATAGTGGTAGAAATAATAACGGAATTAACTTGACGGAAATTGAACATGCAATTAAAACGGCAGCCCAAACCCACTTTTTTTGAAGTAATGCATACAAGCTCCATATTAAGAAGAATAACATTACAGATTCAAAGTGCAAATTACCCGTTAACTCAATAATTATAAACGGATTTAAAGCGTATAAAAAGATAGTATGCACTGGAATGTTTATTTTTTCTAAGATCTTTTTACCAAAATAAATAATCCCAATATCGGCAAGAATAATAATGATTCTCATTACAAGTACTGAACCTAAAATGCTTTTGTTAGCAAAAATAGCAGCGATATAAAAACACAATTGATTTAATGGAGGGTAATTGGTATAATGACTCCCGTTTAACTCTCCCATTCCTGCATATAATTCTGCTGCTTGATTTACAGGGAGATTTTGCTGATTGATGAAGGTTTCTGGCAAGGATAAGTATGGATTCATTCCTTCAAATAACATCCTTCCATCCCAAATAAAACGATAAAAATCTTGTGATAAATTAGGTGTGGAAAACAAGAAAACCAATCTAAAAAGTATGGCTATACCAACAAAAAACTGAAAATTGGATATCTTTCTTTTTATGAAATAAAAGTAGGTGCCAAATAAAATAGCATAGTATCCTAGAAATGATAAAAATTCTGTTCGTTCAAGTGTGTATGCAAAGAAAAAATACATAATAATTGTTGTCAAAGACACTACAATTAAGGTTCTATTTTCTTTGTTTAAAATCATTAAGCTTTAGAGAAAATAGATTTAAAAAAAACATAGCCAAAACCTAAGAACAACATTAAATGAAAAGGAAATAACCCAAAATCACCTCCTTGATCTCCAACGACAAAAGCACTATACATGCCAAAGGCAAAATAGAAAACTAAAAATCCTTCTATCAATACATGAATTGATGGTTTTTTACGAATGTATTTGTTGTTTTTCCAACTGTCTTTTATTGTGGTTATGTTAAATTTCGGAGTTCTTATAAATTCACTTTTTTTACCAAAATGCCCTTCTAATACGGCAATGGAGTTATGTAAAGAAAAGCCCATTGCAATTGAGAAAAAGGTGAAGAAGGTACGTGTGTATTTGAGGAAATTTTTAAATCCTCCTCCATATATGTTTTTGTACATAAACCAATAACAGATAAAGAAAATAATAGAACTTATTACAAAGAAACTCATCATGTAAAAATAAGGCTTCAAATGTGTGTGTTCATTTTTAATATACAACATCGGAATGCTTAAAATCCCAACTAAAAAGACATTCAAAAACATAGAACTATTCAGTAAATGTAATAGTCCATGAATTTTTGATTTGACAGATAAGTTTTTACTAGAAATAACTTTTTTCACCATTTTTTGGAAATTCTCAGCACCCCCTTTATTCCATCTAAACTGTTGCGTTCTTGCAGCGCTAATTATTACAGGCAATTCTGCAGGAGTTTCTACGTTTTCTAAATATTTAAACTTCCAGTTTTTTAACTGTGCTCTGTAGCTTAAATCTAAGTCTTCAGTTAATGTATCACCTTCCCAATTACCAGCGTCATAAATACATTCTTTACGCCAAACACCAGCGGTTCCATTAAAGTTAATGAAATGACCTTTGCTATTTCTTCCAACTTGTTCTAATGTAAAATGTGCATCCAACGCAAAAGCCTGAATTTTAGTTAGCGTAGAATAATTCCTGTTGATGTGCCCCCAACGTGTTTGCACAACGCCAATTTCAGGGTTTTTAAAATACGGAATTGTCTTTGACAACCAATCTGCTTTAGGTAAAAAATCTGCATCAAAAATGACAATAAATTCACCTTTAGCTACTTTTAAGCCTTCTTTTAAAGCACCTGCTTTAAAACCTTGTCTGTTCGTTCTGCAAATGTGTTTTATGTCGATACCGGTTTGTTGTAGCTCTTTAATATGTTTAGCCGTAGAAATGATAGATTCATCGGTAGAATCATCCAATACTTGAATTTCTAATTTGTCTTTTGGGTATGTTAACAGTACAATGTTATTTAGTAATCGTTCCATAACATACAGCTCGTTGTAAACTGGAAGTTGAACGGTTACCAAAGGAATTTCTTCTGGTTTGTCGAAATCAAACTGTTGACAATTGTCTTTTGTTTTTTGTGCTTTTAAATAGTTAAATAACAGGTTTAATTGAGCAATTGCATACATAAATATTAGTATGAGCGCAATAGAATAAACCACTATGATTATATATTCAACAATCATTATTTGAAACTATATTTAAAAATCCAACCTAAAATTTTCACGCCAGCCATAACACTTCCTTTTACTGTTCCAGAAACTTTAGAAACACCAATTCTATTTCTATATTTCATGGGGATCTCTATGTAAGTAAATTTTTGCTTCAATGCTTTTAGTTGCATTTCAACGGTCCATCCATAAGTTTTATCTTCCATGTTTAGGGCTAGTAATTTATCATATTTGATAGCTCTAAATGGGCCTAAATCAGTGAATTTAGCTCCAAAAAAAAGTTTCATTAAAAAGGTTGCTAACCAATTTCCAAAAACTTGCTGTGGTGTCATAGAACCGTGTTCACGTAGTCGCTTTACTCTTGCACCAATTACAAAATCTATATTGTTATTGATAATAGGAGCTACAATCTCTGTTAATTGCTCAGGATAATCAGAATAATCTCCATCTAAAAAAACAATGATGTCTGGTTTGTTTTTTTGATCAGCGATATAATCCATTCCTTTTAAACACGCATAACCGTAGCCTTTTCTGTTTTCTTTCAAAACAGTAGCGCCAGCATTTTTTGCGTTTTCTTCAGTGTTATCCGTAGAATTATTACTGATTACAATAATTTCATCTACAATAGTTGGAATATCTTTAATAACACTAGCAATGGAATCTTGCTCGTTATAAGCCGGAATGATAACTTTGATTTGTGGATTCATTAGTATAAATCGGACATCTTGTTTTCCTTTTTAAAGGCTTTTAAATTTGTCCATTCTTTTATTTTTTTACCCTTTCGGTATTTTTCTGCTTTGATTAATTTATCTTGACGATATCTAAAACAGAATCCGTTTTTTTGATTGTTTTTTAGTTGGCATTTATGGTTTATTTCACCTGCTTTATTGTAAAATAACCACCAACTATTTTTCTTCCCGTTTAAAAAATGACCTTCTTCTTTTATGCTTGAATCATCTCGGTAAAAATACCAATATTTTGTTGGTTTATTATTTTTAAAACGACCTTCTTTCTGTTTCTTGCCATTGCTGTAATAAAATTTCCAATACCCATTTTTTTGAGTGTTATTTTGCCAGCCTTCTTCTTTTAGTTGCCCGTTGTTATAATACGTTTTTTTGTATTTGTTTTGAGCGCTCATGCAAAATGAACACATTAAAAACACGAACACAAAAAATCTATAAAACATTATTTATCGTTTACCAATTTCATTAAATCTACATCATTTCCTAACAAAACATCAGTTGGATTGATACGTCCTTCTTCTGGGCCGTTTTCTAATTTTAAGACTCCACGTGGACACACTGCAGAACAAATTCCACAGCCAACACAACTAGATCGTACAATGTTTTCACCTTTTTGTGCATAGGCTCTCACATCAATTCCTTGTTCACAATAAGTAGAGCAGTTTCCACAAGAAATACATTGCCCTCCATTTGTTGTAATTCTAAAACGAGATTTAAAGCGTTGTACCAATCCTAAATATGCAGCTAATGGACACCCAAAACGACACCAAACACGATTTCCAAAAATTGGATAAAATCCAGTTCCAATTACACCAGCAAACCAAGCACCAATTAAGAAGCTATAAGTGTCTTTAATCCATTGAGAATTGATTCCTAAAAATGATTGTGTTCCTGTAAAGTAGCAGTATAAGGTTACGGCTGTCATCGCTAAAGAAAAGAGTAAAACAAAATGGATAATCCAACGTTCTAATTTCCATGCTTTCATGCTTTTATTTGAGTGCTGTCTGTATGGGTCACCAAGTGTCTCTGCCAATCCACCACAACCACAAACCCAAGAACAGTACCATCTTTTACCAAAGAAATACACCATTACTGGTACTATAACTAGTGTTAGAATAATTCCCCAAACTAAAATAAATAGACCAATTGCACCGCTTTCTTTTAAGCTGTCTAAGTTCCATTCAAAGAAAAAATCATAGTCTAAAGGAAATGCGTTTTTAAAATCATAACCAGGCATGTTTAAGCTTGTCATAATTTCTGGAATTAAAAAAGCAAAGACAATTTGAAAAAACAATACCGAAGTTGTTCTTAGAATTTGATATTTATTGTGTCTGTATTTTATATACATTCTTGTTGCCATTACTAGCATTAATGTACAATACAAAAAGCCATAAACAAACCATTGTGAGGCAGGACCTCCATTTAAACTTTTACTTATTGGATCAAAAATAAAGGTCCAGTTCACAACATAATCGGGCATAAAATAAAGCACCAGGTAAAAGGAAACTAAATAGATTAATACTAGCCAAGCGAAAAATCCACGATTGGTACTAGACTCTAAATAGATTCCGTTGTTCTTAATTCCTGCATTCCCTAATAATTTATAATTAGGGAGAATAAATAATAAGGCACCAATGATTCCCAAACCAAAAGTAAGCCACCAAACCAAACCAGCATTGTCTTTTATATAGCCTTTACCTGCAATTTTGGCGAGTTCAAAACTTACTGTGTGTGGTTTTCCATAGATTTTATATTGATATTGCTCTCCTTTTTTGTCCCAGTTCTTTTCTAAATTATATTTTGCTATTTGCGCATCGTAGTGATCATTTGAAGCTTTATATGCAGCCCGAACACGGCTAGAGAATTCAAAAATATTTAAATCCTCTGAGGTTACTGTTGCTTTTTTAAGTTCGTCTTTTATAATTTCGCTTTTATATTTTTTTTGGTTGATAAAAGTGTCTAATTCATCAGAAGTTAAGCTAAAAGAACCTGTGAAAATGGTTCCAGTAAAAATTGCTAACCCAATTAAAAAAATGACAATTCCTGTATGTTTTATTGCTTTCATATATTAAGCTCTGCTAAAAATTCTTGCCCAACTTTTCTTTTTAAGTTGGATGTTTGTATTGTTTTCTTTGTTGAATTTTGCTGCAATTTCTGCCTCATGCAATGTGTAAAATTCAGGATCAAAATTTGCGTCAGCCAAATGTTCTAAGACATAATCTACAGAACGTTTTTCGTTTAAAACACGGTCAAAAAAATCGTGTCGCATTCGTATTCCGAAGTTGTTGATTCCAATAAACTCTCGTGTGTTTTTATCATAATTTAAATGAATGCATTTGTTACCATCTTTATGTTCCCAATAAAATCGAGCTTCATTTTCTTTGGTGTGTGCCCAAACCCAGCCATAAGTTTGGTATTCTATATCGATGAATTTGGCGGAGTTAAACCAATGTCCAGGTTTGTATTCAATTCTATTTCCACAAATTGTTTGAGCAAGCGTTTCTCCCATCATTCTACCAGTATACCAAACGGCCTCAATTGATCTTCTAGATCCAATAGCTTCATGTTGCTCTGCACAATCTCCAATGGCATAGATGTCTTTAAGATTGGTTTCTAGAAACCGATTCACTTTTACGCCACTACCAATCTCTAAATCAGAATTTTTCAGAAAATCTACATTTGGAGAAACACCAGCAGTTAATCCAACAACATTACATTCAATTTCTTCGCCAGTTTCTGCAATTACTATTGATTTTACATTGCCATTTTTATCAGATTTAATCTCTTTTAAATTAACTCCCAATCGTAAATCGATATGATTTTTTTTAATCTCTCTATTAATCATTTCAGATTCACCTTTAGGTAAAACACCGTTCCAAAAACTCTGTTCTCTAACTAAAAAAGTAACAGGGATATTTCTACTATGAAGCATTTCTACAAGTTCAATTCCAATCAATCCTCCACCAACAATTACTGCTCGTTTACAGGCTTTATTATCTGGAGCATATTTTTCTAAATTATCTAAATCTTGTTTGTGGTACATGCCCATAACACCATTTAATTCTTGCCCTGGCCAACCAAACTTATTTGGTTTAGAACCTGTTGCAATTATCAGTTTGTCGTATTGCAACGTATCGCCGTTGGCAAAATGAAGTGTTTTGTTTTTTGAATCTACAGTTTTTACAAACCCTTTTTTAAGCTCTATTTTATTCTTTTTCCAAAACCAAGATTCGTAAGGTTGGGTGTGCTCAAATTTCATATGTCCCATATATACATACATCAATGCAGTTCTAGAAAAGAAGTAATCAGTTTCTGCAGAAACAATGGTAATCTGTTTGTCAGAATTTTTTCGGATATGCCTTGCAGCTGTAACTCCAGAAATTCCATTTCCAATAATAACGATGTGTTCCATAATCTGTTTGTTGGCTATTCTGTCGAGACGAAAGTTACAAACTTAATGGTGAGATTTAATTTAGAATGATTATAGATAGAGTGGGATTTTTATGGTTTGTAATTCATCACAGATTTAAACGACTCAATGCGTAATTGAAAATTAGAACCACCAAAAACAAAAAAAATGAACTCAACCAAATTACTGCTGTTTTTAGCGATGATATGTATATCAAGTGTTAGTTTTTCGCAAGATGACATTGCTTTATCAAAAAGTAACATTCAATCCTATACACCTTCTAAATTATTGAAAAAAGGAGAATTGGACGTGAAATGGTTTAACAATTTGTACACAGAAACAAAGTTTGTAGATGGGAACGGAACCAGTATTTCTAAATTAAGAGAAAACTATTTCACAACTTCACTAGACATATTTACAGGTGTTTCAGAAAACAATAGATTAAATATCGGACTATTATTAGAATATAGATCAAATACTATAGGAGGAAGAAAAGCATTATCTGTCTTTAGCCTAGAGAGCTCTAATTCTGGTAGAAAAGGACTGTCTTCTTTTGCGCCGGCAATTAAATTTCAGCCTTTTAAAAATGTAAGTAACTTCTCAGTACAAACGGCATTTCATATTCCATTAATAAGTAAAGAAAGCAATAGTTATGGTGTGTATTTAGATCAAACAGCTTACACTTTTCAAAATAGATTTTTTTACGATTATACGTTTTCAAGCAATAAATGGCAATTATTTACAGAGTTAAATACAGAGTATAATTTTGGTGATGATACCAGTTTTGCGAATAAAACATTTGTTTTTGCTCCAGGTATATTTATGAGTTATTTTCCATCTGATAGATCTACAATCTTAGGTTTTGTTCAGCACTCACAAAGAATAGGTGACTTTAAACAAAACTATACAGCTTTAGGGTTTGGAGGTAAATATCAATTGTCTAAAAAAATGAATCTAGAAATTTTGTATAGTAAATTTGTAAGTGGAGAATCTACAGGATTAGGGCAGAGCTTTAACCTAGGCTTAAGGTATTTGTTGACAAAATAAGAGTATATTAGGTGCATTATGAAAATATACAAACTCCTTTTATTAGCCTTAATGACATTCCACTCACCTTTTGCGCAAAGCAAAAAAATTAACGGAATTAGTTTTGTCGCTTCTCATGCAACAATAGATGCAAAACATGTACAACCAATTTTAGCGGTTAATGGAAACTATGTCGCGTTGATGCCTTTTGGTTTTATTAGAGAATTGAAAAACCCAAATATTCAATACAATTCTAGTAGACAATGGTTCGGAGAAACCAAAAAAGGATTAGCACATTACGCAAATGAGTTTAAGAAAGCAAAAGTAAAAGTAATGGTGAAACCTCAAATTTGGGTTTCTAGAGGTTTGTATACTGGTTATATAGAAATGAAGTCTGAAGAAAACTGGAAATTACTAGAAGACTCTTATGAAAAGTTCATTTTGGATTATGCAGAAATAGCAGAAAAAATGAATGCAGAAATTTTGTGTATTGGAACAGAACTAGAGAAGTTTGTAGCGCAACGACCAAAATATTGGAGTTCATTAATATCAAAAATAAAGAAAGTTTATAAAGGTAAATTAACCTATGCAGCAAATTGGGACGAATTTAAAAGAGTGCCTTTTTGGAAGCAGTTAGATTTTATTGGAGTGGATGCTTATTTTCCATTAAGTGATGAAAAAACACCAACGATTGCCGAATTTGAGAAAGGTTGGAAGCGACATAAAAAAGAGATTCTGAAAATTCAAAAAGAAAACAACAAGCAAATTCTATTTACTGAATTTGGGTATAGAAGTGTAGATTTTACAGGTAAAAAACCATGGGAATCTAATCGAGTACAAGGAAGTGTAAATTTAGTAGCGCAAAAAAATGCAACCCAAGCTATTTATAATCAGTTCTGGAAAGAAGACTGGTTTGCTGGCGGATTTATCTGGAAGTGGTTTCATAATCATGAAAAATCTGGAGGAGAAGATAATAACCGATTTACTCCGCAAAATAAACCTACAGAAGAACTAATTAGGAAATTATATGCGCAATAAATACGAGGTCATACTATTTTTTAGCCTTTTGTTTTTTTTCCTCAAAAGAGAAACTTCGCCTACATTAAACACTTCTAATTTGTGTCATTTTGTGAGGAAGAGTGTTCGTCTAGGTAATTGGGGAGTTTAGTAATCTTAAAACAATTTATAGTGTAATAATGAAAGGTAAATCAGCTTTTTTAGCAGTGTTTTTTGTGATGTCAATCACTGTTTTTGGACAGCAAATTAAAGACATCAAAATTCAAGGTTTGAAAAAAACAAAACTAGAAGTAATTCAATCTTTTTTGAAAACCAAAGTCAATTCTGAATTAGATTCTACTCTGTTAGATGAAGACATTAAGCGACTTAAAAAAATACCTGCAATTTCTCATGCTCAATATCAAGTTTCTTCAAATTCAATTGTTTTTCAAATTGAAGAAAATAAAACCTTAATTCCTGTTGTGAACTTTTGGACGACAACCAACCAGCAGTTCGCTTATAAATTGGGTGTCTATGACTACAATTTTTTAGGAAAAAACATGACATTTGGAGGTTATTACCAAAATAACGGCTATCATTCTTATGAAGTAAATTTTAGAGCACCGTACTTGTTTTCTAATAAATTTGGTTTGGCAATCAATCATCTAAATTGGACAAGTGAAGAACCTTTGTATTTTAATAATGGCTCAGCGAATTACAAATACCAAAATATTTCTATTGAAGCAATGAGCATGTATGAGGTCGATTTTAAAAACAGTTTAGAATTCGGAATTAATTTTTTTAGAGAAAAATATTCATACCAATCAGGAATCACTTCTCCAAATATCCCACAAGAATTGAGCGTTAATAAACTCCTATTTAAATTTGTGTATTCTTATGACGGATTGGATTATTACTACCAATATACCAACGGGTTTAAAAATCAATTGTATGTTCAAATGGTCACTACAGAAAATAAATTTCAAGAAGATTTTTTTGTGGCTTGGAATGATATGTTTTATTTCAGAAGAATGGGAGAAAAGGGAAACTGGGCAAACCGTTTACGTGTTGGATTGGCAACCAATAATGAGAGTCCGTTTGCTCCATTTGCATTGGATAATAATGTAAACTTACGTGGAGTTGGTATTTTAGTTGATAGAGGAACCGGAAGCATTGTGTATAATACGGAATACAGATACACCATTATAGAGAAAGGGGCATTTGTGATACAATCTAATGTGTTTATTGATGCAGGTACTTGGAGAAAACCAGGTGGAACCTTAAGTGATTTTACAAAGAAAGAAAACATGAAATTATTCTCTGGTATTGGTCTGCGAATCATCAACAAAAAAGTATTCAATGCTATTTTTAGAATTGATTACGGCTACGAATTGACTGACGGAAAATCGAAAGGATTAGTCTTTGGAATTGGGCAGTATTTTTAATCAAAAAAACGTTTATTTCACTATAAAAATAATGAAATAAACGTTAGTAATATTTTATTTAGAAAAGATTTCTAGACTCCGATCGAAATGACAGTGTCTTAGCAACATCCACCACCATCATAGTGGAAAGTAGAAGGAGAGAAGAAGATATCATCTCTTCCTAATGCTTCTAAAGCTGCAGCAGTTTTATCACAAATCGCCAAAGGTTGATTCTTTAACAATGTATGTCCTAGTCCATCATCAAAATACTCTTCCTCACCATAGTAAATGGCTGCTTTCCCTGTAAAAATACAAGGACCATCTTCTGGCATAGGATCTTTAATAGCTGCAACTTCAATAGATTCTATATAAATCAATTCATCCGTAGGATAATTCTTTGGGTCTAAAATTCTATACGGTTTTCTAGCTCTAATCTCTATGGTTCCAAAACCAGCATCTGTCAATGCTTTTACATAATCAGCAATTGTTAAACTACCAGATAAGCATAATGCACGCAAACGTTCGTCGTTACGTAATTCATCATTCATAGGTTGCTCACAAGTAGGGTCACTCATTACCAAACGGCCGTGAGGTTTTAATACTCGGTGCATTTCTTCAATCGCTTTCTTTAAATCATCAGATTTAAAAATATTGAATAAACAGTTCTGAGCAGCAACATCAATCGAGTTATCTTCAACTGGTAATTCCATTGCATCACCTTTACGTAAGTCAACAAAATCAGATTGAAACCATTCGTTTTGTTCTTCGGCAATTTTAAAGTTTTTACGTGATGCTTCTAGCATTTCATCAACAACATCCAATCCAATTACGCCACCTTTTTGACGATTGAAATAAGAGAATTGCAACAATTCCATTCCGCCACCAACACCAACATATAGCATTTTAGGATTGTTGGTTAAATCACGTGCATGTACAGTAGAACCACATCCATAGTTCATCTCCTGCATGATGCGTGGAATCTTAAGGCCAGGTAATTCCCAAATAGGATTTGTTGTACAGCATAAGCCAACATCTGGCGTTAAGGCTGCTTCTTTATATACGTTATGTGTAGTTTCTAAGTAACTCATGTTTTATTAAGGTAAAAGAAACAAGAGGCAAGACGCAAGAGTTTCCAAGTAGAGTAATCCTGGTTCTTGATTCTAAAAATCTTGATTCTAGATTGTTTTAATTAATTCTTTAAATAGTATAATCATTTTAGGTTCTGCTTTTCCTGCTATCGCGATGATTTCTGAAATATCTACTGGTTGTAAATTTTTAGGATCACATTCATCTGTCAATACAGAAATCGCTGCACAAGTTAAGCCTAACTGTTTGGCTACAATTACTTCAGGTACTGTGCTCATTCCCACAGCATCCGTTTCTAAAATTTGTAACATTCTATATTCTGCTCTAGTTTCTAATTGCGGACCAACAACACTTGTGTAAATTCCTTCGTGCAATTGTATGTCGTTTTGTTTTGCAATTGCTTTCAGTTGAGTGTTTATTTTTTTTGAATACGGCTCTAGCATATCTGCAAAGATATTTCCAAAGTAATTAGCGCCTTTAAAAGCCAATGGAGAACCTCCTTGTAAATTGATATGATCATCAATCAACATCAAGTCTCCTTTTTTGTAATTTAAATTGATGGATCCAGCTGCATTTGAAATCAATAAAGTAGAAATTCCTAATTGATGCATAGTTCTAATTCCATAAGTTACTTCCCATAGATTATAGCCTTCATATACATGAAAACGACCCGCCATTACAATCACTTTTTTGCCAGATAAACTCCCGTAAATCAGTTTTCCTGAATGAAATTCAACCGTTGCTTGGGGGAAATTCGGAATTTCAGAATATGCGATTTCTTTTTCTATTTCAATTTCATCAACCAATTTCCCTAACCCGGTTCCTAGTACAATTCCGATTGTTGGATCTGTAATTCCGTTTGCTTTTAAGTAGTCTGTAGTTTCTTGTAAGTCGATTTGTTTTTTCATAGGTGTGCTGAACATGTTTTAGTATTTCAGTATTGTTTTAGAAGCAATAATCTCTTGAATTTTCAGATTCTTTTTATAGAAATCGGAAGCAATTAAATCTTCAAAAGTGTCGATGTCATTTAAGGTTTTAATAAAGCCAACAGATTGTTGCTGTTCTTTTAATTGCTTCAAAGTTACAGCTAATAATTCTGATTGACTCCAAGGCTTATTCTCAAAAATCGACGTATTCATTTTTGACATTCCAATTAAGTAATATCCTCCGTCTTCTGCTGGGCCGAAAGTAATGTCATTGTTTTGTAGTGCATCAAAACCAGTATCAATAATCTCTTTTGAGATATTGGGTAAATCTGAACCAATCAAAATAACATTCTCATAGCCTTCTTCAAAACCATTTTGAAAAGCATTTCGCATTCTAATTCCTAAATCTTCTCCTTCTTGCACAAATTTGTTGTCACCTTCCCATTTCGAAGGAATAATCACATCCGAGAAATATATATGTCTATCTACATTCACTTTTTGAGATGCTTTTTCTGTAATAGAAAAAAGCTCATAATAAATATTAAAAGCGCCAACATCACCAATGGTTTTTGCCAAACGTGTTTTTACTTTCCCAAGAATGATATTTTTTACAAAAACGATAAGTAGGTTGTTCTCTTTTCTCTTTTTTCTTTTCTCCATTCTATTTATAAACTTTAACTCCTTTTTTTAACCATTTGCTCCATTCTTTGTTAAATGTATGTATTTTTTCTGTTGGATTGTTTAACGAATCAACAACAATATTCTGTTTGTTTTTCCATTCGAAAATGCCGCCAAATAAATTAAATACATTTTTATGTCCTGCTTTTTGTAGCTTCTCGGCAATATCTTCAGAACGAATTCCAATAGAACAATACACTACAATCGTTGCATTTTTGTCTGCTAATTTTGAGGTTGTTTCTTTTAAGTTGAATTTGTCGTAACCAACATGAATGGCATTTTTAAGATGACTCACTTTGTATTCTTTCAATTCTCTGGAGTCTAGTAATACAATATTGTTGTCACCTTGAGCGGAGTCGAAAGGTCTTTTTATTAATTTACTTAAATTGTCAATACTAATATAAGCAACACTTTCTGTGTTGTATTTTTTCAATAGTTTTTTTAGCGATTGACCACTTAAGGAAATCGAAAATAAAAGGACTACTATGTATATTAGTTTTTTCATTTTATAAGATATCTCGACTCCGCTCGATATGAAATTAAATTAAGCCACAACTCCTTGACAGCTACTTCCAGCACCTGCTGTACATCCGAAACAATGTTGGTTGATAATGATATTTCTATTTTGTAATAATTCTTCGTTATACTCCGAAACGTGTTTTACTTTGCTATTCACTTTTAAGTTTAGCATCTGATTAAAATCACAATCATACAACCATCCATCCCAACTTATAGAAATGGTATTGGTACACATTACATTTTCTACAGCTGCAGGATTGTAAGCTTCTATCAAAGCAAACATATAATCTTCGTAGTTTTCTGAAGCAATTAAATAATCTAAAAATCGACTGATTGGTAAATTGGTAATGGCGAATAAACTATTAAAATCAATATTGAAATCATTCTTTAAAGCCTTTTTGAAATCGTTTTCTAGTGCCATTTGATCTCCAGGTAAAAATGCTCCTGATGGATTATACACCAAATCTAGTTTTAAATCAGAACCTTCTATTCCGTAACCAACATCATTTAGCATTTGTAATGCTTTGATTGATTTATCAAAAACACCATCACCACGTTGTTTATCTGTTTTTCCTCGTGTCCAATGTGGCATTGAAGAAACGACATGTATATTGTGCTTTTTAAAGAATTCTGGTAAATCGTGGTATTTTTTATTGGCTCTAATAATTGTTAAGTTAGAGCGAACAATAAAATCTTTAATTCCGGCTTTTGAAGCTTCCTCAACAAACCATCTAAAATTAGGATTCATTTCTGGAGCGCCACCAGTTAAATCTAAGGTATGCGCTTCCGTTTTTTTAATCACATCCAAACACTGATTCATGGTTTTAATGGTCATGATTTCTTTTCTGTCTGGACCTGCATCAACATGGCAATGGGCACATACTTGATTGCACATATATCCCAAATTGATTTGTAAAATTTCTAATCTCTTAGGACGTAATGGAAACTGATTAGTTTCCTTTATTTTGTTTGCAAACGTAGGTAGTTCTCCATCAGCAAAAATTCCGTTTGATAGAATTTCTAATTGACGTTGCGTATTTGCTAGGTCGTTATTTCTTGCTTGTAATGATTTTGTTGCCATATATTCTGTCAAACTGAACTTGTTTTCAGCTTGTAATGATTTTGATATTAATAAATGGATCCTTCGACAGGCTCAGGATAAATAATTTGTAAGATTTTGTGTTCACAAAACCAACAATTATTTACATTTCCAACTTATTCACTTTATTCATCATTTGTACTCCATGTACTAAGGTTGCGCCACTTTTTATGGCAGCTCCAACATGGATAGCTTCCATCATTTGGTCTTTGGTAATTCCACGTTGCAGACCATCTTTTGTGTATGCATCAATGCAATAGGGACATTGTTCTGTATGTGCAACTGCTAATGCTATCAATGATTTTTCTCTGGCTGTTAACGCACCTTCTTCAAATACTTTTCCGTAATAATCAAAGAATTTATTTCCTAATTCTTCGCTCCATTCTGTGATCTTTCCAAACTTTCGTAAATCTGCTGGATCGTAATATGTTTTTGACATGTGTGTTGTATTTTTCTTAAAAAATAAAGATACTATTTACCGTTTAAATTCCAATTGTATTCTAAAAATCGAATTTTTGCTTTCTTGTTGATTTCTGTGGTTGAGTATTTGTTTAGATAGTCAATTAATGAACCTTCTTTGGTGAAATCTCCTTTAAACCAGTCAAATATTTTTGAAATCTGAATTTTATTTTGTGTGATTTTATTTCTTGTTGAATCATTAATAAATAGTTTCATTAATCGCTCTAATTCGCTCTCTATATTCACTTCTGTAAAAGCGAAATTCCCTAATTGAGGACAAGAACCTGATGCACAATTTACACCTACATGAATTCTTGGGTCGTTAAAATTTTTACGTAAAATTTCATGCTCAATCGTATTCAAAGTGTACTTTTTACTGCCAACTACTGCAAATGGAATATTCCATGCATCTTTTCCTTTTTTCTTAATACTCATGATGCTTTTTAACGGGTAATTATCAAGAATTAATTTTAGTGTGTAGGCATTGTAAGCGTTAATCCAAAAAGCTTTTGTTTTATTAGCTGACCAATCTTTAGAAGGTCTCGTTTTTTCTAAATACGAAATGTATGTAGTTAGTTTTGCAGCATCAGTTTTAAAATTTTTATAATCTACATTTCCATTTGCATCAACATGTGTATTTAATAAGGCATTAAAGACTTTTGTTTGTGCTTGTGTCTGTACAATTAAAAATACAGTGAAAGCAAGGGGTAGTAGGTTTTTCATTATGTTTTGTTTTTCTGAAAGTTTAGACGCTTAGATTTTGGGTAGTTTACACATGATTTGTTAAAAAAATCATAAGTTGATTTCTTCTCCTACTTTTAAGTCAAATTTCTTTCTAAACCAAAACACAATTCCGTATAAAATTGGTGTGTCTAACGCCGCAATAACTATTTTAAAAAGGAATCCACTTATTAATAACCCTGTGAAGATTTCCCAAGGCAAAATATTAAAAGAACATAATAAAAATAATACCGTAAAAGTGTCTATAAATTGAGATGAAAATGTAGAGAAATTGTTACGCAACCATAAATGTTTTCCGTTTGTTTTCTTTTTCCAAAAATGGAAAATACGGATATCAATAAACTGTGCAGATAAATACGCTAACATCGATGCCAAAACAGCCAGAGGAGATAATCCAAAAACCTGAGAGAATATTTTATTATCTATTGGAGAACTTGCAATTGCTGGAGCTAGATCAGAAACTAAAATAATCAACATGGAAAAGAAAGAAGCAAATATACCAGCAATGACTACTTGGTTGGCTTTTTTCTTTCCGTAGATTTCTGATAATATATCTGTAATCAAAAATGTAATTGGGTAAGGTAAAATTCCAACAGAAATTTCAAATCGATATAGCCCAAACGGTTCCCAATAAAAGAATTTCTGAAAAATTAAGTTAGAGGTCACTAATGATGCAATAAATAACGCAGCTAAAATTAAATAGATTAATTGCGCAGAGGATTTTTGATTGGCTGTCATATAACGAAGTTAGTAATTTCTTGTGATTTTAAAAATTTGTATGTTTGCAGCATCAAACAATTAAGAAAATAGAATATAATGAAAGCATATATTTTTCCAGGACAAGGAGCGCAATTTACAGGAATGGGATTGGACTTATACGAAAACTCTAAAGTTGCACAAGATTTATTTGAAAAAGCAAATGAAATTTTAGGATTTAGTATTACAGATGTAATGTTCGAAGGAACTGCAGAAGAATTAAAACAAACAAAAGTAACACAACCGGCTATCTTTTTACATTCGGTAATTTTAGCGAAAGTATTAGGAGATTCTTTTAAGCCAGAAATGGTTGCAGGTCATTCTTTAGGAGAATTATCTGCCTTAGTTGCAAATGGTGTTTTGTCTTTTGAAGATGGATTGACATTGGTTTCTAAACGTGCATTAGCAATGCAAAAAGCGTGCGAAATAGCACCATCTACAATGGCAGCAGTGTTAGGATTAGAAGATAAAGTAGTTGAAGATGCTTTAGCGGAAATTGATGGAGTAGTAGTGGCAGCAAACTATAACTGCCCTGGGCAATTGGTGATTTCTGGAGAAGTTTCTGCAGTTGAAAAAGCCTGTGAAGCTTTAACAGAAAAAGGCGCAAGAAGAGCATTGATTTTACCTGTTGGTGGTGCATTTCACTCGCCAATGATGGAGCCAGCAAGAGAAGAACTAGCTGCAGCAATTGAAGCAACTACTTTTAGTGAGCCAACCTGTGCTGTGTATCAGAATGTACCTGCAAAAGCAGTAACAGATTCTGAAGAAATAAAGAAAAACTTAATAGCACAATTAACAGCACCAGTAAAATGGACACAATGTGTTCAGAGCATGATTGCTGACGGAGGAACTGAATTTATTGAAGTTGGTCCAGGTAAAGTATTACAAGGATTAATGCGTAAAATTGATAGAAGTGTTGCTGCAAGTGGAGCATCATTTGAAGCATAAAAAATACAAGAATTTTGTTTAATAAAAGCCGCTTATTTGAGCGGCTTTTATATTTCATAATCTATTTTAGATAAGTGTTTTGCTGTTCTAGTATCCAGTGATATGTTTTTTTCAAACCTTCTGATAAAGGAATTGTTGGTTCCCATTCCATTTTTTCTTTAAATAAAGCATTATCTGAATTTCTTCCATTAACGCCAATAGGGCATTTAAATCCATGTTTGTTATAAAAATCTTTACCTTGAATATTTTTTATAGTGATTTTTTTGTCAGAATAACTGATTGCTAATTGAGCTAACATGTTAATTGTAACCATTTCCTCTGAACCAATATTAACTGGCCCAATAAAATCTTCAGTATCCATAAATTTAGTGATTGCATTTAAGCAATCTTCTATGTACAAAAATGATCTTGTCTGTTTCCCGTTGCCCCAAACCTCAAACTCTCCATTATCTTGAGTTTCAATCACTTTTCTACACATTGCGGCAGGTACTTTTTCTTTTCCTCCTGACCATGTTCCCATTGGGCCATAAATATTGTGAAAACGAGCTATTCTAATATTTAAATTATAGTTTCTATGATATGCTAAATAGATTCTCTCACTAAACAATTTTTCCCAACCATATTCTGAATCTGGGAAAGCAGGGTAGACTGTAGATTCTTTGCAATTGGGATTGTTTGGGTCTAATTGATTATGTTCAGGATAAACACAAGCAGAAGAAGAGTAAAATATTTTTTTAATAGATTTTTTCACAGCCTCATTAACCACATTTAAATTAATTAAAGCAGAGGCATGCATGATGTCTGCATCATTTTCTCCAGTAAAGAGATATTCTGCCCCTCCCATATCTGCAGCCAATTGATATACTTCGTCAAAAGAATTCTCTTTGTCTTTCTCTGATTTTTGAGTTGGAGATAAGAAAATTTGAGAAACTAAATTAGGATTTCTTAAGTCACCTGATATATATTCATCACAAAATTCTTCAGTTTTCCAATAAGGATGTTTTTTTTTTATATCGACGATTCTGATCCAACAATCCTCTTTTTTTAACCTATTTGCTAAAGCTCCTCCAATAAATCCACCACCGCCAAGTATTAATATTTTTTTCATTAGATATTTTAAGATGATCGAATATAGTTATAATTTTTACGAGAAAAAAGATTCAACAATTAAGTCTTTTTTTTAATTTACTTAGGCTGTGTTAAGGCATACTTTTTATCATATAAACTCAGTTGATTTTTTTTCCAGACTGCACCTTCGAGGAACACAGGATGTTGTAAACCTACTTCCCAAGTTCCTAGTCTTTTTAATAAATCAGATGTAATCTCAATATTCTTCAAAGCTACATTGTTTTGCTCAGATTTATCTGTTGACAAATTATATAACATCGGCAGTCTATCTGGAATGCTAATTAGTTTCCAGTTTCCTTTTCTGATTGCAGAACTAATGGTAAACTTCCATTTTAAAATATTATGTGGTGATTTTACTGTTTGATTTAATACAAACGGAATTAAATTCACGCCATCTAATTGATCTTCTTTTTTTACAGTTCCTCCTGCTAGTTCAATAAAAGTAGCAGCAAAATCCAATGATGAAACAGGTTTTGTATACGTTGCTCCTGAAGGAAGTGTATTATGCCAATTCAAAATATATGGAACATGTATGCCGCCTTCCAATAAAATTCCTTTTTGACCATTATAAGGAGCGTTGTTAGATGCATTGTAAAAAACAGGACCGCCATTGTCACTTATAAAAACGATTAGCGTATTGTCTTCTTGTTCTGATGCTCTTACAGCATCTATAATTTTTCCAACATTCACATCCAGTCGATGTACCATTGCTGCATAGGTGCGTCTTTTTTTGTTTTTGATATGTGTATAGATTTTTAAATCGTCTTCTGTTGCTTGCATCGGCGCATGTGGAGCATTGAAAGAAGCGAATAAAAAATACGGTTCGTTTTTATGCCTTTTGATAAAATCTACAGATTCGTTTCCAACATCATCTGTAATGTAAGTAATCGGATCTGGTGTTTTATAATTGGATTGTAATGGGACTTTATATCCTTTTTTTGCCGTTGGATTAGAAGTAAAGTAATCATGTCCACCACCTGTATATCCCCAAAACTCATCAAACCCACGTTTTAAAGGATGAAATTGAGGTAGATATCCCAAATGCCATTTTCCAATTAAGCCATTTACATAACCTAATTTTTTTAAACGATCTGCTATTGTTTTTTGCTCAATTGGAAGCCCTAAGAATTGACCATCAAACCCAGGTTGATTTCCTCCTAAATTATTATCGTGTCCAAACTCAACTTGATTTCTACCGGTGATAAATCCAGCTCTTGACGGACTACAAACTGCAGAAGAAACATAGCCTTCTGTAAAGTTAACTCCTGTTTTTGCTAGTCGATCAATATTTGGTGTTTTAATTTGTAAGCTGCCATTCATACTTAGGTCTCCAAAACCAAGATCATCAGCAACAATTAATATGAAATTGGGTTGTTTTTTGATAACCTTACTATTTGCTTGTTGTTCAAATGTAGTTACAGTTGTTGGTACAAAAGCAATTGTTTTTTTTTGATCTTTTTTACAGGAAATAAAACAATACATAGAAAGAAGGATAAGCACTGTCTTTTTCATTGTAAATAGGTTTAATGAGTTACAGCTAAGTTATTCTTTTTAGAATTAAATTGGAACTGTTAATTTTCTTTTGAAAAGAAACTATCAATTTCTTTTTCAGAAAAAGGGATGTATCTGTTGATGTAGTTTTTTAGTTGATTCTTTATTTCAGGTATTGGAGTCATTTATTGTTTTAACTGCCATTTCCATGCAGAATCTAAGGCTTCATCTAAGTCTTTTTCAGTTTTCCAATTCAGTTCTTTATTGGCAATTGTTGTATCTGCATATGCAGCTGTAATATCTCCTTCTCGTCTACCAACAATCTTATAATTCAATGATTTTCCAGATGCTTTTTCAAAGGCTTTGATAACTTCCAATACAGAGCTTCCGGTTCCAGTTCCGACATTAAAAAACTCGAAATTTGTTTTATTATTTTTGTTGATTAAGCGTTGTAATGCTGCAATATGTGCTTTTGCTAAATCAACAACATGAATATAATCTCTTACGGCTGTTCCATCAATTGTTGGGTAATCATCGCCAAAAACAGACAATTCTTTTCTGATTCCCATGGCAGTTTGTGTAATAAACGGAATTAAATTTTGAGGAACTCCTAATGGTAATTCGCCAATTTTAATACTTTCATGTGCTCCAATCGGATTGAAATATCGCAGAGCGATGGCATTCATATTGTATGCTTTACAACTCTCTTTAATGATTTCTTCTCCAATTTGTTTTGTATTTCCATATGGAGACTCTGCAGGTTTGGTTGGAGCATTTTCTGTAATTGGCAATTCGTCTGCTTGACCATACACTGTACAAGAAGAGCTAAAAATGAAATTATCGATATTTCTATCTTTCATTTCTTGTAAAAGATACACCAAGCTTCCAATATTGTTTTCGTAATAATCTAAAGGTTTAGCAACACTTTCTCCAACAGCTTTAAAAGCTGCAAAATGAATAATTCCATCAACAGTGTTGTTTTCAAAAAACGCTTGCACATCTTTTTTAATTCTTAAATCTATTTGATGAAATTCAGGTTTGATTCCAGAAATAGCAGTAATTTTTTCTAAAACATCTATCGTTGTATTTGATAAGTCATCAATAATAACAACTTTAAAACCTGAGTTTTGTAATTCAACAACGGTATGAGAACCAATAAACCCTAATCCGCCTGTAACTAATATTCTTTTCATAGTGCTAAAATAAAAAAGCTCAGTTAAAAAACTGAGCTTTTGTTGTTATTTATCCTACAAAATTTAAAACCGTTTTGGTAATAAATTCGAGTTGATCATTTTCTAATTCTGTATGCATTGGCAATGAAATAACAGTATCAATTAAATTGTTTGTTACTGGAAAATCATCTTCGTTATATCGTTCGTCTTGATATGCTTTTTGTGCATGTAAAGGAACTGGGTAATAAATTGCATTCGGAATGTTATTGTCTAATAAATGCTGATGTAATTCGTTACGTTTTCCGTTTGTGATTTGCAATGTGTATTGATGAAAAACATGAGTTGAAAAATCACTTGTAACTGGTGTAATGATATTTGGATTACTAGAAAAAGCGTTATTGTAATAATTCGCCGCATCTCTACGAGTATCACAATAACTATCTAATAAAGGTAATTTTGTTTTTAAAACGGCTGCCTGAATAGAATCTAATCGAGAATTCACACCAACAACATCGTGGTAATAACGTTTGTACATTCCGTGATTTACGATACCTCTTAAGGTGTGTGCTAATTCATCATCATTTGTAAAAATAGCTCCACCATCACCATAACAACCTAGGTTTTTAGATGGGAAAAATGATGTAGTACCAACATTTCCAATTGTTCCAGATTTTTTTGTTGTTCCGTCAGAAAAAGTATAGTCAGCTCCAATTGCTTGGGCATTGTCTTCAATTACGAACAAATTATGCTCCTTTGCAACCTCTATTACAGCTTCCATATTTGCACATTGACCAAATAAATGAACGGGTACAATGGCTTTTGTTTTTGGAGTGATTGCTTTTTTCAAAGCATCAATATTCATGTTAAATGTATCTGCATCAACATCTACTAAAACAGGCGTTAATTTTAACAATCCAATTACTTCTACAGTTGCTGCAAATGTAAAATCAGCAGTAATAACTTCGTCATCTTGTTCAAGGCCTAAACCCATCATGGCAATTTGCAAAGCATCTGTCCCGTTTGCACACGGAATTACATGTTTTACATTTAAGTATTTTTCTAAATCTGCTTGAAATTCTTTAACGTAAGGACCGTTTATATATGCTGCTGAATTCAAAACTTCAAAAATAGAAGCATCAACAGTTTCTTTAATATGTTTGTATTGACCAGGAAGGTCAACCATTTGAATTTTTTTCATGAAATGAAATTTTTTTGTCCCCACAAAAATACAAATTATTCCTATTTAAGAGAGCTCCTTTAGTATTGATTTTTCTGTTATCTTTGGTCGAATTCAAATTTATTTTCATGAAGCTTCTCAAAAAAATTGTAAAAGTTGTTGTTCTTCTTATTCTATTATTAGTAGTTGGACTTTGGTTGTTTAGTAGAACCTTGCATCCAACATATAATGGTGAGCTTGATCTGGCTAATATTTCTGAAGAAGTAACTGTTTATTATGATGAAGTTGGTGTGCCACATATCAATGCTCAAAATCAAAAAGATGCTTTTACAGCGTTGGGTTATGTGCATGCGCAAGATAGATTGTGGCAAATGGAGTTGATTCGTAGAATTGCTGCAGGTAGGTTGTCTGAAATTTTTGGAAAAGACTTGGTTAAAACTGATAAATTCTTTGCAGGATTAGGTATTGAAGAAGCGTCTACAAAAACGATCGAAAATCTTGATGAAAACTCGGAATCTTATAAATTAGCAATAGCCTATTTAGACGGTGTTAATCAATTTATGAAAAATGGGCCAACACCTATTGAATTTTTGTTGATTGGAGTAAAGAAAGAGGTATATACATTGAAAGATGTGTACAATGTTTTTGGGTATATGGCTTTTAGTTTTGCTGCAGCTCATAAAACGGACCCAATGTTAACAGAAGTAAAAGAAAAACTAGGTGATGCGTATTTTAGTGAAATCAGTTTGTCTACTGTAGAAAATACTGAGTTGATTCAAAATGAAAAGAATCCATTTTTAACAGCAAATGTGGCTGAGGCAATTCAAGATATATATAAGCCATTACCATTCGCGCCATTTATTGGAAGTAATTCGTGGGTGTTAGGTCCGGAAAAGACTAAAAAAGGACGTGTAATTTTTGCAAACGATCCTCATATAGGATTTTCCCAACCTTCTGTCTGGTATCAGTCGCATATTAAAACACCAGATTACGAAATGTATGGGTTTAACTTGGCGCTTTCTCCTTTTGCTTTAATAGGACACAACAGGGAGTATGCGTATGGAATGACGATGTTCGAAAACGATGATGTAGATTTTTATTTTGAAAAAAACAATCCTAACAACCCATTAGAATATCAAACTAAAGAGGGGTTTAAAAAGTACGATATTATTAAAAAAATAATTAAAGTAAAAAATGAGGCTGACGTTGAAATTGAAGTTAGGATAAGTCAACATGGACCTATAATGAATGATTTAATTGAGCATGTAGATGATGAAAGACCCATGGCAATTCAATGGATTTACACAAAATTAGACAATCAATTATTGCAGTTGTCTCATCAAATGTCTCATGCAACATCATTAAAAGAGTTTAAAAACGCAGCAAGTAAATTACATGCTCCAGGATTAAATATCATGTATGGGGATGCTAAAAATAATATTGCTTGGTTTGCTGCTGGTAAACTGTATAAATACAGGGAAGGTGTCAATACTAAGTTGATTTTGGATGGGTTTTCTGGTAATGATGAGATATTAGAATACTTCGATTTTGAAGAAAATCCACAAGCTATCAATCCAGCAATCAATTATGTGTATTCGGCGAACAATCAGCCAGATTCTATTAAAGGAGGTTTGTATCCAGGATATTATTTGCCTGAAGATAGAGCAAAACGTATTGTTAGTTTATTAAAAGATAAAAACGATTTCACAAAAGAAGATGTGGCTAAAATGATGTACGATGTAACGTCTGCGAGTACAACAGAAAACATTCATAATTTTATGAGTGGAATAGAAACCTCTAAATTATCAGATAGCGAAAAAACAAGTTTAGATGTATTATCTAACTGGAAAGGATATTACGGAAAAAAAGAAGTAGGACCTACGGTTTACAATCGTTTGGTATATGAGTTTTTAGTAGCTACTTATAAAGATGAAATGGGTAAAAGTTTTGCACAGTTTATAAATACGCCATATCAAGATAAAGCATTGGCTGAGCAAATTGGTAGAGAAAATTCTGTTTGGTGGGATAATGTGACTACAAAAGATAAAAAAGAAACTAGAAAAGAGATTATTACAAGCGCCTTTAAAAAGACCATTGCTTTTGTTTCAAATCAATTAGGAAGTAACGTACAAGATTGGACTTGGGATAAAGTGATTTCTGTTGAATATCCACATGCTTTGGGTAAAGTTGCAGCATTACGTTCATATTTTAATGTTGGCCCCTTTAAAACTATTGGTGGAAATGAGGTGGTCAATAACCAGATTTTCAATTTAGATAGCACAGGAGTTTATAAAGTGACTGCAGGCCCATCTACACGTAGAATTATAGATTTTTCTGATGTAGAAAATGGGTTGGGAATTTTACCAACGGGGCAATCTGGGAACGTTTTTAGTCCACATTATGATGACCAAGCTCAAAAATATGTTGATGGTGAATTTGTAAAAATGAAGCTAAATCAAAAGGAGATAGAAGCCTCTGAAAATGTGCTAATTTTTAAGGTAAGGGAGTAATATGTTACTTCAGTTCGAATAAAAATATAAAAATGTTTATTGTGAAATGAACTTGAGACTTCTCGATACAATTTTCTAAAAATAAAATCACTCGAAGTGACAATTTTAAACCTCCTTATAAACTTCCTCAAACGGAATTCTAAACCGTTCTCCATAGACGCCTTTTTCGGTTCTAATTCCACAAGAAACAATCATATTTATTTCGGCGCCAAAAGGCAAGCCTAATAATCGTTTTACGCGCCATGTATCAGAACCTTCCATTGGGCAAGTATCGTAGCCAATTGCCGCCATACTTGTCATAAAGTTTTGAGCCGCTAATCCAGTAGATTTATGTGCTACTATGCGCATGTCTTTTTGACGAACTTCTCTATAAATAGGTTTAAAAAAACCAATGACAATAATAAGTAGGTATTTAAGCCATCCTAAAATTCCGAAAAAATCTACATAAGCAAACGGAATAATTTTCCCGTAATAATTTCTGGCAACCTTTTCTCTACTGCTTTGTTCTGACTTGGGATTGTTTTTTCCAAAAACAGCATCCATGAAACCTAAATTTGCTTTTGCACGTTTCTTCCATGTATCTTTTCTGGTCACAAAAACCACCAATTGCTGTGCTGTTTTTGCAGCATTTTGATTGAAGCAAAACGGAGCAATTTGGGCAATAACATCTTTAGATGTAATGTGATAGAACTCCCATAATTGCATATTACTGCTATTTGGAGCCAAGCTTGCTTGCTCAATACATTTTTTTACTAGAGTAGTATCTATGTGTTTGTCAGCATCAAAAATTCGAACTGAACGTCTATACTGTATTGCTTCTGAAACTGTTTTTTCGTTTGTCATCGTTTTTAAGAAAAGTATTTCATAAAGGTTTTTAATATTTTTAATTTCCCGTTATAAGGTGCATATCGAACTGGGATATCGAGCCAGTTATAACGTTTGGTAACTCCTTTTTTATGACAGAAAATATCAAAGGTTTGTTTGCCGTGGTAATCTCCAATTCCGCTTTCTCCAACGCCACCAAAAGGTAAATTATGATTTGCGAAATGAACAGTAGTATCGTTAATTGTTCCTCCACCAAAAGAATAATTGGCAATCATTTTTTTAGCAAAACGCTTTTTTCTTGTAAAGACATATAATGCCAATGGTTTTTCATACTTGCTAATAATAGCATGAATATCGTCTTCTGTATTATAAGAAATCACAGGAGAGATAGGCCCAAATATTTCGCCCTTCATCACTTCGCTATCTAAACTAGGATCATCAATTAAAGTTGGTGAAATATAATTATCATCTCTATTGGTTTTGCCTCCAATTAAGATTTTCTCATTCTCTAACATGATTGCCAAACGATCAAAATTACGTTGATTTACAATTCTTGGGTAATCTTTTGAGTTTTCAGGATTATCACCATATGCTTTTGTAACTTCTTCTTGATAACATGCTACAAATTGATCTTTAACAGAAGAATGAATCAATAAATAATCTGGTGCAATACAGGTTTGACCTCCGTTGATTAATTTCCCCCAAACAATTCTTTTTGCAGCCAATTTAATATTGGCAGTTTCATCTATAATACAAGGGTTTTTCCCGCCCAATTCTAAGGTAACGGGAGTTAAAAATTGTGCAGCTGCTTTTGCAACAATTTTCCCAACGGTTACACTTCCTGTAAAGAAAATATAATCCCATCGTTGTGCTAAAAGTTCCGTAGAAACTTCAACACCTCCTTCTATTACAGCAACATGATTTGTTTCAAAAATTGCTTCAATAATTTCTTTAGTGATTTTACTTGTGTTTGGTGTTAACTCAGAAGGTTTGACTACAACGGTATTCCCAGCAGCTATTGCCCCAATTAATGGAACAAAAGCCAATTGATAAGGGTAGTTCCAGGGAGAAATAACCAATACAACACCGTAAGGTTCTTTATATATTTTACTTGAGGACGGGAAGTTTAAAAAAGCAGGCATCACATGTTGAGGTTTTGCCCAAGCATTGATGTTTTTAATAGTTCTTTTTAATTCAGAAATCACAATAGATGTTTCTGTCATTACACTTTCGTATTCAGATTTATTAAAATCTGCATATAAAGCAGCAACAATGTCTTTCTCTCTTTTTGTGATTTCTTTAAGTAGGTTTTTTAAAAGCTGTTTTCTTTTTGAAATGTCTTTTGTTAGATGTGAAGCAAAATATGATTTTTGATCTTGTAAAATTTTAGAGATGTCCATAAAACTTAGTATTCTTGTATTTTTTTATTCATCACAGAAAACCATAATGGCGGAATTAGTGCCAAGATGACCATTCCGGGATAACCTGTTGGCATTTGCGGGCTTTCTGGTAATGATTTTAATAGTTGATAGTGTTTGCTTCCGTTATAATGATGATCTGAGTGACGCGATAAATTAAACAACATTAACTTACCAATTACATGGTCTGAGTTCCAAGAATGTGTTCTTTTTACTTTCTCATATCTACCACTTTCTTTTTGTTTTCTTAGCAATCCATAATGTTCAATATAGTTTACACTTTCTAAGAGTAAAATTCCGAATACCGCACTAATAATAAAATACAACAGCACAAACCAGCCATAAAAATAAAAGATAGCAGATAGTAAAATGATATTAACAATAGTATAAATTACCATTCTGTTTTGATGATGGAACCAGCTTCTTTCTTCGAGCCTCATCCGTTTGCTTTCTGATTGCCAAGCTTGGGAATAGCTAGAAAAATGAGAGCGAATAAAGAAAGCATAAATCACTTCACTTTTCCGTGCGGTTGCGGCATCATTTGGGGTAGCAACATTAAAATGATGTCCAGCATTATGATAGGGTAAAAAGTGGGTGTTTAGAGAACTAAGTAATAAAATTTCTCCTAAAAACTCATCAAACCTATTGTTTCTGTGACCTAATTCGTGTCCCACATTTATACCAGTGGTGCCACACATTAAACCCATTCCTATAATTCTTCCAATTAAGTCAGAAGTTGTTAAGCTAGGTTCTAGAATCACATCGAAAAACAGAAATAGAAAATAGATTTGAACAGGAACGATTAAGTATAATATATAAGTATATAGTTTGTTTTCTTTTTCAATTTGTTCTTGTTCTTTGCTAAAATTATTTACAGTTGGTTTAAATAAAAATTCTAATATAGGAACAAACCCAAAAAATAGAATGAGTGGTAAATAAGTATACCAACCATTCATCGTAAATGAAAAGTAGACGCTAATAGGTAATAAAAAAACAGTTAGATATTTGAGGCTTTTCATTTACGAAATGATTTATGCCTCAATATACAAAATTATGTACAGGCTTTCCAAATTACCTCATTTGGAACTGGTGCAGTAATTTGTACTGCTTCTTTACTTACAGGGTGAATGAAGTTTATTTTACGAGCGTGTAAATGAATGCTTCCATCTTTATTGCTCCTATTAAAACCGTATTTTAAATCACCTTTTATAGGAGAGCCAATCGTAGATAATTGACATCTAATTTGATGATGGCGCCCAGTTTCTAAATCTACTTCTAGAAGCGAATAATTATCTAAATTTTTGATGACTTTATAGTGTAAGATGGCTTTTTTACTGCCGTCAATTTCTTTAGAATATGCTGTAGATTTATTGTTTTTTGGGTTTTTCTTTAAGAAATTAGTAAGGGTGTCTTTTTCTTTTTTTGGTTGATTTTTTACAACAGCCCAATATGTTTTTTGAATGGTTTTATCCCGCAACATTTTGTTGAGCCTTTCAAGAGCCTTAGAGGTTCTTGCAAAGATGATAATTCCACTTGTTGGCCGGTCTAGGCGATGTACAACACCTAAAAAAACCAATCCAGGTTTGTTGTATTTTTCTTTGATGTATTCTTTAACTACATCACTTAAAGGCTTATCTCCAGTTTTGTCGCCTTGGGTAATGTCACCTGCTTGTTTGTTAACAATAACAATGTGGTTGTCTTCAAATAATACCTGTAAATTATCTTTGGTAGATGCCATTTTCACTATTTGAAATCACCAGCAACATCTTCATTTATCTTATCAATAAATTCTAAAAACTCTTTTCTCCCAAGTCCAGTAGAAGAGGAAGTTAAAAAAGACTGAGGTAGCGTTTCCCAGTAGTTTAAAAGTTTCTTTTTGTAAGATGCAATTTGATTGTTGATTTTAGAGCTACCTAACTTGTCTGCTTTTGTAAATACAATGCAAAACGGAATTTGGGTTTCTCCTAAGAATTGCATGAATTCTATATCAATTTTCTGAGGATCATGTCTGCTGTCAATTAAAACAAACGTACAAACCAATTGCTCTCTTTCTTTGAAATAATTTTCTATAAAATGTTGGAAAATGGTTCTTTTCTTTTTAGAAATTTTCGCATAACCATATCCAGGTAAATCAACTAAAAACCAAGATTCATTGATGACAAAATGATTTATCAATTGCGTTTTCCCCGGTTTTCCAGACGTTTTTGCTAAATCTTTACGTTCCATTAACATGTTGATTAAAGAAGATTTGCCAACATTTGATCGACCAATAAAAGCGTATTCAGGAATTCTGTCTTTCGGTGCTTTTGTAACATTGCTGTTACTCATTACAAAATTTGCAGATTTAATTTTCATTGTAAACTAGATGTTTCTAGAGGTTATCCACTTGTCAAGAGCCTCATTGAATTTTTTTGGTCTTTCCATCATTGCAGCATGGCCACATTTGTCAATCCAAAATAAATCAGAATCAGGTAATAATTTATTAAAGTCTACAGCAACTTCTGGTGGTGTAACTTTATCTTGTTTTCCCCAAATTAAACAGGTAGGTTGATGCATGTTTGGTAAGTCTTTTGCCATATTGTGTCTAATAGCACTCTTGGCGATAGCTAAAGTTCTTATTAATGAATTTCTATCATTAATAACAACATAAACATCATCTACTAATTGTTCTGTGGCTATAGCTGGATCATAAAAAACATCTTGTGCTTTTTTTGTAACATATCCTCTATCTCCTCTTTTGGGATAGCTATCTCCCATTGAATTTTCATACAGCCCAGAGCTTCCGGTTAGTACCAAAGCTTTTACTTTTTCTGGATAATGTTTAGAGAAATACAAGCCAATATGACCACCTAAAGAGTTCCCTAAAAGAACTGCTTTTTCAATATTTTTAAACTCAAGAAATTCATTCAAAAATTTTGCTAAATTTTTAACGTTGGTTTTTATTAAAGGTAGTGAGTATAAAGGTAATTCAGGGATTAAAACTTTGTAGCCTTTTGATGAAAAATGGTCAAATGTCGCATCAAAATTACTTAATGCACCCATAAGTCCATGTAAAATGACAATTGGTTGTCCTTCGCCAGCTTCTGCATAGGTAAATTTACCCTCTGTAATTAAGTTTTCTGTCATAGTCTATAATTGATTTGACTCAATGGCAAATGTAGTTTTTTTTTAGCACATATTCATCTTTAAAGTTTTTCGGTCAAATCTAAATATATCTATATCAGTGTCAATATTTTAGGTGAGAATTTCTTTTTTTTCAACTAAGTGGTAAAAAGTGGTAGAAAGTGGTAAAAAATTTATATTTTTGAAAATCTTAACTAGAAGTATATAGAATTTTGACAAACTTAATTGGGACATACGAATGTAAGGCTGATGCTAAAGGTAGAGTGATGTTTTCGTCAGCTCTAAAGAAGCAGTTGTTGCCTGTTGTCTCTGAGGGTTTTGTTGTGAAAAGAGCAGTGTTTCAGTCGTGTTTAGAGTTGTATCCTATGCAAGAATGGAATCTAATGATGGATAAGATTAACAAGTTGAATCGATTTGTTAAGAAGAATAATGACTTTATTAGAAGGTTTACCGCTGGTGTAAAAGTGGTAGAATTAGATGCTTCTGGAAGGTTGTTAATTCCTAAAGATTTATGTCAGTTTGCTGGAATTGAGAAGCAAGTTGTCTTGTCTTCTGCAGTAAATATTATTGAGATCTGGGACAAAGATAGGTATGAGAATGTGATTGATGATGCAGCAGTTGATTTTGCAGAGTTGGCAGAAGAAGTAATGGGAAATACAGATGTAGATGAGTTATCATAATCCAGTTTTATTAAGTGAGAGTATTGATGCATTAGATATTAAAGAGAACGGAGTCTATATAGATGTAACGTTTGGAGGCGGAGGTCATTCTAGAGAAATATTAAGTAGACTGGGAAAAGATGGAAGGTTGTTTGCTTTTGATCAAGATCCAGATGCTTTAGGAAATAAAATTGACGATGAACGTTTTGTTCTAATTGCAGAAAACTTTAGACACATTACTCGTTTCTTGAAGTTTTATAGAATAAAAAAGGTTGATGGAATTTTAGCCGATTTAGGTGTTTCTTCTCATCAGTTTGATGAAGCAGGAAGAGGATTTTCTACGCGATTTGATGCAGACTTAGATATGAGGATGGATCAGAAATCGAAATTATCTGCAAAAGATGTCATAAAAAGATATTCTGAAGAGCAATTGTCAGATGTGTTGTTTTTGTATGGAGAATTAAGAAGTGCAAGAGCATTGGCAAAAACAATTGTAGAAGCTAGAGAAGAATCAGAAATTGAAACAAGTTTTCAATTAAAAGAAGTATTGAAAAAGCATTTGCCTAAGGCAAAAGAACATAAAATATTAGCTCAGATTTATCAAGCTATAAGAATAGAGGTAAATCAAGAGTTAGAAGTATTAAAAGAATTTTTAAATCAGATTCCAGATTTGTTAAAAGAAGATGGAAGGCTGAGTGTAATCTCTTATCACTCATTAGAAGATAGATTGGTTAAGAGGTTTATTAGAACAGGATTATTTAGTGGCGAGCCCAATAAGGATTTTTATGGTAATACAAATGAACCGTTGAAAAAAGTTGGAAAGTTAATAGTACCTACCCAAGTTGAAATTAAACAAAACAACAGGGCTCGCAGCGCTAAATTAAGAATAGCAACATTAAAACAATGAATAAAGTTAAAAAAAGTGTGTACGATTTACTAAGAGGGAGTTTCCTAACGGGTGCTTCTGCTTTTAAGAATTGGCGCATTATAATTTTTGTTGTTGGTCTGTTGTTATTTATGATATCAAGTGCGCATAATGCAGATGGAAAAGTCATAAAGATTGCAGAGTTAAATAAAAAGAAACGAGAATTAAAAGCAGAAGCCGTTGACACTGAAACCATCTTAATGCGAATGCGAATGGAATCAAACATTCGACAGAAGGTAAAATCAAGAGGAATACTTCCTTCACAAACATCACCTCAGAAAATTAGAATCATTAGAAAAAAGAATTAACCTTGACAACAATCAAAAAAAGCATATTAAACAAACTATATATAGTCACTGCTTTAATGACGCTTTTTTTTATCGTCATTATTGGGAGGATTGTTAATATTCAATATGTACAAGGAGATAAATACAGAAAGCTTTCTGTAGAAAGTACCGTTAAAAACGATACTATTTTTTCAAATAGAGGAAATATATATGCTGCTGACGGAAGCTTATTAGCAACCTCATTATATAAATACACAATCAGAATGGATTTGGTTGCTGTTAAAGCTTCTGTTTTTGAAAAAAACATCAATGGACTTTCTAAATCTCTGTCAGAATTACTTGGTAAACCAACTTCTTATTATCAAACTAGACTAAGAAATGCACGTAAACGAAAAAATCGCTATTTATTAATTACAAGAAACTTAGGGTATAATGACTATATGAAGATTAAAAAATTTCCAATCTTCAAATTAGGCCCTTATAGAGGAGGGTTCATCACAGAACAAAAAACAGTTAGAGTACGACCAATTGGGAAGATAGCAGAAAGAACTATTGGTTATGATGATCATAGAGGAGGTGCAGGAATTGAAGGTGCTTTTGCTAGATATTTAGAAGGGAAAAGTGGATGGAGGTTAAAACAGAAAATAGCAAAAGGACAGTGGAAGCCAATTAACGGTGTAAATGAAAGGGAGCCAATAGATGGTAGAGATGTTATTACTACGTTGGATGTTAATATTCAGGATATTACACATCATGCGTTGCTAAGGCAGATGGAGTTTTTCGAAGCAGAACACGGTTGTGCAATTGTTATGGAAACGGCAACTGGAGAAATTAAAGCGATCTCAAATTTAGGAAGAACATCACAGGGGAAATACTACGAAAAAAGAAATTATGCGGTTTGGGAATCTCATGAGCCAGGTTCAACATTTAAACTAGCAAGTTTAATGGCGGCATTAGATGATAAAGTAATTGATACTTCTACAATAGTTGATACTGGTAAAGGGATATTAATGCTGCATGGAAGTAAAGTAGAGGATTCTCATAGAGGTGGATATGGTAAAATATCTGCAGCTCGAGTTTTTGAAGTGTCATCTAATGTAGGAATTGTAAAAATAATTAAAAAACATTACGATGATGACCCATGGAAGTTTATTAATAAAATGAAATCTTTTGGATTGGATCAGAGACTTGGTTTGCCAATTCAGGGAGAAGGAAAACCATTTATTCCGTATCCAGGAAACAAACGAAATCCATGGAATAAAATTTCTTTAGAATGGATGGCTTGGGGTTATGGAGTTTTATTGACGCCTTTGCAAATGCTAACATTTTATAATGCAATTGCCAACGATGGGCAAATGGTAAAGCCAAGATTTATAAAAGAATTACGAGTTCAAAATAAAACAGAAAAAATTTTTGAAAAGGTTGTTTTAATAGATGAAATTGCCAAGCAATCAACTATAGATAAAGTTCGAAAAGTAATGGAAAATGTAGTTAAAAAAGGAACAGCAGAGAATATTTATTCTCCAAATTTTTCTATGGCAGGAAAAACAGGAACTGCAAAAAAAGTGGTAAACGGTGTTTATTCTAATCAGAAATATGTTGCTTCTTTTGCTGGTTTTTTTCCGGCAGATAAACCAAAGTATTCATGTATCGTGGTAATTCATGAGCCAAACAAAAAGAAAGGATATTACGGAGCTACTGTAGCTGCTCCAGTCTTTAAAGAGATTGCGCAAAAAATTTATACAACAACACCAATAAATGTTCAAGATGTAACTGATAAATTACCTATTTCTGGACTGGAAGAAAAATATCAAGAATATTATAAAAAATTACAAAAGGAGTATACAGTAATTCCAAATGTAAAAGGAATGTCAGGAATGGATGCTGTTTCGTTATTAGAAAATTTAGGATTGAAAGTGAAATTTGTAGGTGTTGGAAGAGTAATTACACAATCAAAAAATAAAGGGGCAAAGTTTAAAAAAGGAGATACAATTCTTCTGAAATTATCATAAATAGAATTGAAAAAACTAAAAGACATATTATATAAAGTTTCTATTGAAGAAGTTCAAGGGACAACAAATACTGAAATAAATTCAATACAATTTGATTCTAGAAAAGTAACATTAAATGATTTGTTTATCGCTCAAAAAGGAGTGACTGTAGATGGCCATTTATTTATCGAGAAAGCAATTTTATTAGGAGCAAAAGTAATTGTGTGTGAAATAATGCCAGATAAAGTTGTTGAAGGTGTTACTTATGTGAAAGTTGTTGATTCAAATATCGCCTTAGCAATTATTGCTTCAAATTACTTTAACAATCCATCGTCAAAACTAAAATTGATTGGAGTAACAGGAACTAATGGTAAAACCACTATTGCTTCATTGTTATATCAGTTGTTTAAAAAAGCAGGGTTTAAAGTAGGGCTTTTATCAACAGTAAAAATATTAGTTGATGATAAAGAGTATAGTACACAACATACAACACCAGACTCAATAACAATCAATTCATATTTAAATGAAATGATTGCTGAAGGCATTACCTATTGTTTTATGGAAGTTAGTTCTCATGGAATTCACCAAAAAAGAACTCATGGTCTTCATTTTGAAGGAGGAGTTTATACGAATCTTTCACACGATCATTTAGATTACCACAATTCATTTGCAGAATATAGAGATGTGAAGAAATCATTTTTTGATTCCTTGCCAAAATCGGCATTTTCGTTGGTAAATATTGATGATAGAAACGGGACTATAATGTTGCAGAATACCAAAGCAGCAAAACACACATATGCATTAAAAACAATCGCAGATTTTAAGGGGAAAGTGCTAGAAAAAAGAATGTCTGGCTCATTATTGGTTATTAATGGAACTGAAATTTGGACGAAACTAATCGGGACATTTAATGCATATAATTTATTAGCAATTGTTGGAACTGCAGAATTATGTGGTTTAGAAAAAATGGAAACTTTACGTTTAGTTAGTGAATTAGAAAGTGTTAGTGGAAGGTTTCAGTATGCAATTTCTAAAACAGGAATTACTGCAATCGTAGATTATGCACATACTCCAGATGCATTGAAAAATGTATTGGAAACGATTACTGAGATTAAAACAGGAAAAGAAAAAATAATTACTGTTGTTGGTTGCGGAGGTGATAGAGATAAAACCAAAAGACCAAAAATGGCAATGATCGCATCTCAATTAAGTGATCAAGCTATTTTTACGTCAGACAATCCAAGAACTGAAAATGCCCAAACAATTATAGATGAAATGGAAGTTGGAGTTGCTAAAGAAAATATGGCAAACACACTTTCAATTGCAGATAGAAAACAAGCAATTAAAACAGCTTGTAAACTTTCTGAAAGTGGAGATATTGTTTTGGTGGCTGGTAAAGGTCATGAAGATTATCAAGAAATAAATGGCGAACGATTTCATTTTGATGATTTCGAAGTTGTAACCGAATGTCTAATTCAATTAAATAAATAAGAATGCTGTATTACCTATTCGAGTATTTAGAAAGCGAGTTTAATTTAACAGGGGCAAGTGTGTTTCAGTTTATCACATTTCGTGCTGCAATGGCTTTTATAGTATCCTTATTGGTTTCGGCAATTTATGGAAAGCGAATTATCAACTTTTTAAGAAAGCAACAAGTTGGAGAAACTGTAAGAGATTTAGGTTTAGCAGGGCAGATGCAGAAATCAGGTACGCCAACAATGGGTGGAATCATTATAATTCTCGCAACCTTAATTCCAGTTGTATTATTAGCAAAACTAGATAACATCTATATAATCATATTAATCATAACAACGCTTTGGATGGGGTTCATTGGTTTTGTAGATGATTATATAAAAGTATTTAAAAAAGATAAAGGTGGTTTAAGTGGTAAATTTAAAGTACTTGGCCAAGTTGGATTAGGTATAATTGTTGGCTCAATGCTTTATTTTCATCCAGATGTAACAATCAAAGAACAATTGCCCGTAGAACAACAAATTGTTCAACAAAATGGAAGAAAACAAGTTTTTGGTGAAGCTCATAAATCGACAAAGACTACCATTCCATTTCTGAAAGACAACGAGTTAGATTACTCAAAAGCATTACGTTTTTTAGGCGATGGATATCAAACATACGCATGGGTTATATTTATTTTTATTGTGGTGTTTATTGTCACGGGAGTTTCTAACGGAGCAAATTTAACAGATGGAATTGACGGTTTGGCCGCAGGGACATCCGCCATTATAGTAATAACCTTGGCTATTTTTGCTTGGGTTTCAGGTAATATCATTTTTGCTGATTATTTGGATGTAATGTACATACCAAATTCTGGAGAAATGACTGTTTTTATTTTGGCTTTCGCTGGAGCTTTAATCGGTTTTCTTTGGTACAATGCCTATCCGGCTCAAATATTTATGGGAGATACTGGTAGTTTAACTATTGGCGGAATTATAGCGGTTATTGCAATTGCAATTCGTAAAGAATTATTGTTGGTTTTTTTAGCAGGAATATTTGTAGTAGAAAATTTGTCCGTGATTTTACAAGTGGGTTATTTCAAATATACAAGAAAGAAGTTTGGTGTAGGAAAACGCATATTTAAAATGTCTCCATTGCATCATCATTATCAAAAATCAGGATACCATGAAAGTAAGATTGTAATAAGATTTTTTATCGTAGGAATTCTGTTAGCAGTATTTACAATTGCGACACTGAAAATGAGATAGATGAAAAGAATTGTTGTTTTAGGAGGTGGAGAAAGTGGCGTTGGAACAGCCATTTTAGCAAAACAAAAAAAGTATGAAGTATTTGTTTCTGATAAAGGGATAATTGCTCAAAAATATAAAGAAGTTCTTTTACATAATGAGATAGAGTTTGAAGAAAGTCAGCACACAGAGTCTAAGATTTTAAATGCTGATTTGGTAATGAAAAGCCCTGGGATTCCAGATGCAATTGCATTGATTCAGAAGCTGAAAAACCTGAATATACCAGTGATTTCAGAAATAGAATTTGCAAGCAATTATACAAATGCAACAATAATTGGAATAACAGGATCTAATGGGAAAACGACAACAACATTATTAACTCACCATGTGTTAAAGCAAGCTGAGTTACATGTTGGAGCAGCAGGGAATATTGGAGATAGTTTTGCACAACAAATTGCTGAGCAAAATTATGATACTTATGTGTTGGAATTAAGTAGTTTTCAATTGGATGGTGTCGAAGATTTTGCACCACATATTGCAATAATCACCAATATAACTCCAGATCATTTAGATAGATACGAATACAATTTTGACAAATATGTAGCGTCGAAATTTAGAATAACAAAGAATCAAAAAACGACTGATTATTTGATTTATGATGCAGATGATACGGCATCAATCAAATGGTTAGAAAATAATAAAGTACAAGCACAGCTAATTCCTTTTTCAGTAGAAAGAGAATTAGATTTTGGAGCTTTTTTAAGAGAAGATAAAATTATAACGAAAATAAATACAGAAGAATTTACTATGCCACTATCTAACCTAGCCCTAAAAGGTAAACACAATGTGAAAAATGCAATGGCCTCTGCTATGACTGCACAATTACTAAAAGTAAGAAAGCAAACAATAAAAGAAAGCTTGTCGAACTTTGAAGGTGCTGAGCATCGTTTAGAAAATGTTCAAAAAGTAAGAGAAGTTCAATATATAAACGACTCTAAAGCAACCAACATAAATGCTACTTTTTACGCATTAGAATGTATGGATAATCCAACAGTTTGGATTGTTGGAGGTGTTGATAAAGGAAATGATTATCACGATTTATTACCCTTGGTAAGGGAAAAAGTAAAGGCCATTGTTTGTTTAGGGGTAGACAACAAAAAAATCATCGAAACATTTAATAACGTAGTTGATATTATTGTAGAAACTGCTGGAGCAGAAGAAGCAGTGAAAGTAGCAGCAAAGTTAGCAGCGAAAGGAGATAACGTATTATTATCACCAGCATGTGCAAGTTTTGATTTGTTCGAAAACTATGAAGACAGAGGAAGACAGTTTAAAAAAGCAGTAAGATCAATATTATAAGCTAGTCAATACATGATTAACCTATTTAAACATATAAAAGGAGATAGAACAATTTGGGCTATAGTCGCAGTATTGGCAATTTTTTCGTTTATGCCAGTATATAGTGCAAGTACAAATTTAGTATATGTTGTAGGTTCAGGTTCAACATTTGGATACTTAATAAAGCATATGATTTTATTAATTATGGGCTTTGTAATTATTTATGGAGTTCATAAAATTCCTTACAGATACTTTAGTGGAGGATCTGTATTGATGTTGCCCGTAATTATATTGCTATTGATATACACCTTGTCTCAAGGAACAACAATTGGAGGAGCAAATGCAAGTAGGTGGATTCGTATCCCGTTTGTTGGAGTAGGTTTCCAAACATCTACTTTGGCTGGATTAATTTTAATGATTTATGTTGCAAGATATTTGGCCAGAAATAAAGAGAAAAAAATAGAATTTAAAGAGAGTCTTTGGCAATTATGGTTGCCAGTTGCTTGTGTTTTAGTATTGATTTTACCCGCAAATTTTTCTACCACTGCAATTATTTTTACAATGATCATTATGTTGTCAATTATTGGTGGATATCCACTTAAATACATTGGCTATATATTAGGAATAGGTGCGGTTGTGTTAACCCTATTTATTTTAACAGCAAAAGCTTTTCCAGATGCAATGCCTAATCGTGTTGCTACTTGGCAAAGTAGAATTGAGAATTTTTCTGGAGAGAATACAGAAGAAGGGTACCAGGTTACAAAAGCAAAAATAGCAATTGCAACAGGTGGATTGACAGGAAATGGACCTGGTAAAAGTGTTCAGAAAAACTTTTTACCACAATCCTCATCAGATTTTATATATGCAATTATTGTTGAAGAATACGGGTTAATTGGTGCATTGTCAGTTATCGTAATTTACTTCTTGTTACTATTTAGAATTGTAATAGCAGCAAAAAAAGCAAATACCATATTTGCCTCTTTATTAGTGATTGGAGTAGGTCTGCCCATTATATTTCAGGCGATGATAAATATGGCTGTAGCTAGTAATTTGTTTCCTGTAACTGGACAAACGTTACCGCTTATTAGTAGTGGAGGAACGTCTATTTGGATGACCTGTTTTGCGCTTGGAATGATTCTGAGTGTAAGTGCATCAAAAGACGAAACAGAAGAAACAATTTTAGATGATAATCCTTTAGATATTTTACATGAAGCAATCGATTAATGTCATTATCAGCGGAGGTGGAACTGGCGGACATATTTATCCGGCAATCGCGATTGCGAATGAAATAAAGCTACGTTATCCAGAAGCAAAAATTTTATTTGTTGGCGCAAAAGATAAAATGGAAATGGAAAAAGTACCCCAAGCTGGTTATGAAATTAAAGGCTTGTGGATTTCTGGAATACAAAGAAGATTGACATTGAAAAACTTGATATTTCCTTTTAAGCTGATAAGTAGTTTGGTAAAAGCAGGAAGCATTATAAGAAAATTTAAGCCAGATATTGCAATTGGTACAGGTGGTTTTGCAAGTGGGCCAACATTAATGGTTGCGAATAGAAAAGGCATTCCGACATTGATTCAAGAGCAAAACTCATACCCAGGAATAACGAATAAATTATTAAGTAAAAAAGCAGCATCAATTTGTGTGGCTTATGATAATTTAGAACGTTTTTTTTCGGTTGATAAAATAGTTAAAACAGGAAATCCAGTTCGTCAGGATTTATTATCAATCCATAATAAGACTACTGAGGCTAAGGAGTTTTTTAAATTAGATAAGAGCAAGAAAACAGTACTGGTTCTAGGAGGTAGTTTAGGAGCAAGAAGAATTAATCAACTTATAGAAGCGCAATTAGAGTTTTTTAAAGAACAAGAAATTGAACTGATTTGGCAATGTGGTAAATTATATGTTGATGAATACCAAAAATACAGTCAAAAAGAAAATGTTCAAGTTCATCAGTTTTTAAACAGAATGGATTTGGCATATGCAGCAGCAGATGTAATTATTTCAAGAGCTGGGGCAAGCTCGGTATCAGAATTATGTATTGTTGGTAAACCAACGATTTTTATTCCATCACCAAATGTGGCTGAAGATCATCAAACAAAAAATGCAAAAGCTATTGCTGATAAGCATGGAGCAATTTTATTGAAAGAAAGTGAGTTAGATACATTTTCTATTGTTTTTGAAACTCTTTTGAAAGATAAAGGAAAACAGCAAAATTTAAGTGAAAACATAAAAGAGTTAGCGTTGCCAAGTGCAACAAGTGATATTGTTAATGAGATTGAAAAATTATTGAATAGGTGAATTTAAAAAATATTCATAGCGTTTATTTTATTGGCATCGGAGGAATCGGTATGAGTGCTCTTGCTCGTTACTTTAAAGCAAACGGAAAAAACGTTGCTGGGTATGATAAAACAGCAAGTCAGATTACAGGTTCGTTAGAAGAGTTAGGAATAGAAATTCATTTCGAAGATGCAGTAGGAAATATTAATTCAGCGTTTTTAGATCAACAAAAAACACTAGTAATTTATACGCCTGCGATTCCTGAAAATCATAAAGAATATACTTATTTAAAAGAGAATAATTACATCATTTTAAAAAGAGCAGAAATATTAGGTAAGATTACCGAAAACACATTTTGCTTAGCGGTAGCAGGTACACACGGAAAAACAACAACTTCGTCTATTTTGGGTCATATTATGCAGCCAACAAAAGCAACCTCGTTTTTAGGTGGAATTGCAGAAAACTATAATTCGAATTTAATATTGGGAGAAGATGAAATATCTGTAGTTGAAGCAGATGAGTTTGACCGTTCCTTTTTACAACTGTCTCCTAATATCGCTTGTATTACTTCAATGGATGCTGATCATCTAGATATTTATGGTTCGCATGCTGAATTGATAACATCATTTAATGATTTCTCTACTAGGGTTTCGGGTAAAATGATCGTAGCAAAAGGGTTGCCAATTAATGGATTGACATATGGAATAGAAGAAAATGCAGATTATAGGGCATTTAATTTAAAAATTGAAAAAGGGAAATATATTTTTGATGTGCAAACACCAAAAGAAATGATAGAAAATATAGAGCTGTCTTTGCCTGGAAAGCACAATGTGATGAATGCCATGGCGGCTTTGGCTTTGGCAAATGAATATGGTGTTTCATTGAAAGAAATAAAGCAACAAATAAAAACATTTAAGGGAGTTCAACGTAGATTTTCATATAAAATGAATACAGAAGATTTGGTGTTGATTGATGATTATGCACATCATCCAACAGAAATAAACGCTGTTGAAAATTCGGTTAGAGAAATGTATCCAAATGAAAAAGTATTGGCGGTCTTTCAGCCACATTTATATAGTAGAACGCGAGATTTTATAGATGATTTTGCTACTGAGCTTTCTAAATTTGATGAATTGTTGTTGTTAGACATTTATCCTGCAAGAGAATTGCCAATTGAAGGAGTAAATTCTTCTTGGTTGTTAAATAAAATCGAATTAGATACCAAAAAACTAGTATCAAAAGAGAATTTAATAAAAGATATTAAAAATTCTGACGCTAAAGTGATCGTTATGTTGGGAGCTGGAGATATTGGGATGCTAATAAATGACGTTGTAAAAGAATTAAAAACAACTAAAAAAGGCATATGAAAAAGGGAGTGGTGTATTTGTTTTCTTTAGTGTTGGCAGGGTCTTTGGCTTTTCTGTGTAGCTTTACTTCGTTGAAGAATTCTGATAAAAAAATTAATGAAATAGCTATAGAGTTTGTTGAAGGAGATAACAATTTTTTAACCCAGCAAATGGTTAATAAATTGTTAATACAAAATAACAAAGAGGTGAAAAACCAACCAAAATCTACCTTAGATTTACAAGGTTTAGAACATAGTGTATTATCTAACCCATATGTAGAAAGTGCAAATGTTTTTTTCACAATAGATGGAGTTTTAAAAACCGTAGTAAAACAGCGTGTACCAGTCGCTAGAATTAACACTAATAATTCGTCTTACTATATTGATAAACAAGGAGTAGAGGTTCCGTTGTCAGCTAATTATTCTGCAAGAGTAGTTTTGGTAACTGGAGAAATAAACAAGAACAATTTAAAAGAAATTACAGGCTTTGTAAATGTGATTTTGGCTGATGATTTTTTGAAAAAAGAAATTATTGGAATACATAAAACGCATGATAAAGAATTTATTTTAAGCGTTAGAAGTGGGCCGTATAAAATAGAACTAGGGTCGTTGGAAAGAATGAAGGTGAAATTTCAAAAATTAAAGGCCTATTACAAAAAAGCATTAGTTGATCAAACAATTAAGCAATACAAAACAATAAATTTAAAATATCACAACCAGGTTGTGTGCGCAAAATAAAACAAGATGGAAAACAATAAAATAGCTGTAGGTCTAGATATTGGGACAACCAAAATTGTTGCCATGATTGGTAAAAAGAACGAATACGACAAACTAGAAATTTTAGGTATTGGTAAAGCTAAAAGTTTAGGTGTAAAAAGAGGGGTTGTTAGTAATATAACGCAGACCATACAGTCAATTCAGCAAGCAGTAGATGAAGCAGAAAGTGTTTCTGGTCAGAAAATTGACGATGTTGTTGTTGGTATTGCAGGGCAGCATATTAGAAGTTTGCACCATAGCGATTATATCACAAGAAATAATCCTGATGAAGTAATTGATGAGAATGATATAGACAATTTAGTAAATCAAGTTCATAAGTTAGTAATGTTGCCTGGAGAGGAAATTATCCATGTGTTACCTCAAGATTTTAAAGTTGATAGCCAAGGAGAAATTAAAGAGCCAAAAGGAATGTATGGCGGCAGATTGGAAGCTAATTTTCATGTGGTAGTTGGTCAGGTTTCATCCATAAGAAATATAGGAAGATGTGTAAAAAGTGCAGGATTAGATTTATCTGACATCACTTTAGAACCACTTGCATCAGCATCAGCAGTTTTAAGTCAAGAAGAAAAAGAAGCCGGAGTTGCTTTGATTGACATTGGTGGAGGAACCACTGATTTAGCTATTTTTAAAGATGGAATAATTCGTCACACAGCAGTAATCCCATTTGGAGGTAATGTAATTACAGAAGACATCAAAGAAGGATGTTCAATTATTGAAAAACAAGCTGAATTATTAAAAATAAAATTTGGATCTGCATGGCCAGGAGAAAATAAAGAAACAGAAATTGTTTCTATCCCAGGTTTAAGAGGTAGAGAGCCAAAAGAAATAACATTAAAGAATTTATCTAAAATTATACACGCTAGAGTTCAAGAAATTGTAGAACATGTGTATTTAGAAATAAAAAATTACGGACACGAAACTGCCAAAGGAAAATTAATTGCAGGTATTGTGTTGACAGGAGGTGGATCTCAATTAAAACATTTACGGCAGTTGGTAGAATATATTACTGGAATGGATGCAAGAATTGGATATCCCAACGAGCATTTAGCTGGTGATTCTGACGAGGCTTTGTCGAGTCCATCATATGCAACAGCAGTAGGTTTGCTTATGGAAGGATTAGATAGAGAAGATACAGCTCTAGAAGAAAGTGTTACAGAAGAAGAAATAGTTGCTTCTGATGAGGATACTGTGGACGAAAATGAGGTTGAAGTAAAACCAACCAAAAAAAGAAAATCATTTTTTGAAAAGTTTACTGAACGATTCAAAGAATTTTTAGACAACGCAGAATAAAAAATAAAAATATATAACCCTAAACGATAGAAAAGTTATTATGAGCGGAGAATTCGATAACATTTTATTTGACATGCCTAAATCACAATCAAACACTATTAAAGTAATTGGTGTTGGTGGTGGTGGAAGCAACGCTGTAAGTCATATGTTTCAGCAAGATATTAAAGGAGTAGACTTTGTTATTTGTAACACAGATGCACAAGCATTAGAAAGCAGTACTGTTCCAAATAAAATTCAACTTGGAGCAGATTTAACATCTGGTTTAGGAGCTGGAGCAAATCCAGAAGTTGGAGAAAAAGCAGCAAGAGAAAGCTTGGAAGAGATTCAGCAAATGCTAAGTACTCAGACCAAAATGGTATTTATTACAGCTGGAATGGGAGGTGGAACTGGAACTGGTGCAGCTCCAATAATTTCTAAAATAGCCAAAGATTTGGGTATTTTAACTGTAGGAATTGTTACTATGCCTTTTCAGTTTGAAGGAAGAATGCGTTCTAAACAAGCTCAAGTTGGTATAGATACCTTGAGGGAAAACGTGGATTCGTTAATTGTAATCAATAACAATAAATTAAGAGAAGTTTACGGAAACTTAGGGTTTAAAGCAGGTTTCTCTAAAGCGGATGAAGTTTTATCAACGGCTGCTCGTGGAATTGCAGAAGTTATTACACATCATTATAAACAGAATATTGATTTACATGATGCTAAAACAGTATTGTCTAATAGTGGAACAGCAATTATGGGTTCTGCGAAAGAATCAGGTGTAAATAGAGGAAAGAACGCTATTGTAAAAGCACTAGATTCTCCATTGTTAAATGATAATAAAATTACTGGCGCTAAAAATGTTCTGCTATTAATTGTTTCTGGAGTTGATGAAGTAACTATTGATGAAATAGGGGAAATAAATGACTATATCCAAATTGAAGCAGGTTATGACGCTAATATTATTATGGGAATTGGAGAAGATGAATCTTTAGGTGATGCTATTGCTGTGACAATAGTTGCAACAGGTTTTGCTTCAGATCAACAGAGTACCATTACAAATACCGAAGCTAAAAAAGTTATTCATACGTTAGAAGATGAACAAAAAGCAACATATGATTTTTCTGAAAAAACAGTAACAAAATCAAGTGTATTGGATGCGCCAATTAAAAGCAGACCAGAAGAGAAAATTGTACATGTGTTGGAGGAAGAGGTAAAAGAAGAGCCAATCTCTTTAATTCCGACAACAGAATTCATCAATAATATTAATGTTGTTTATGATGAGATTGAGGTAGAAACAATCTCTGAAGACGATTTTATTATTACCAATGTAACTCCAGAAGTTGAAGAGGTAATAGAAGAAAAACCAATTCAATTACAAGCAGATTTATTATTTGATTTACCTCTAAATAGTTATGAGGAAATTAAAGGCGAATCAAACGAAGTTAGATTGGATTTATCTTTAGAAGATGTAAATGAGATTGTAGTTAATGATGCTGTAGAAATAGTTGTAGAAGAAAATGAAGTTGTTGAAAAGAGATATGTATTAGAAGATTTTGATGTTGAGCCAACGATTGGAAAAAGTTCTATTATAACTCAAAAAAAATCAGAAGTAGTTGAGGAAGAAGAGATGACTTTTACGTTAAGAGATAAAACTCAAAAAGTAGAAGAAATTGAAACAATTTCAGAAGAAGTATCTCCGTTAAGTTTAACAATTTCTCAATTAGAAAAAACGGCAGAATTACGCCGTCAAAAGATGAAAGGGTTCAATTATAAATTTACAGATCAAGTAAATAAAAACATTGACGAAATAGAGAAACAACCAGCTTATAAAAGAATGGGTGTAGATTTAGATGAAGTCAATTCTGGTTTAAGTAAATCAAAAACTACATTAAGCACAGATGCAAATGATGATGCTCAATTGCGTTCTAATAATTCATTTTTACATGATAATGTAGACTAACAATATTTAAAACAAAACGCTTCAATTACTCCCTAAATTAATTGCATTTGTTTTTTAAATTCCTGAGAAATCAGGAATTTTTTTATGCTTATATTTACAGTTCCAAAAATGAAAAAATGAGTTTAGAAAAATTAGTAATGGTGCAGATGAAAACAGCTATGAAATCGAAAGATACCCTAGCTTTACAAGCATTAAGGTCTGTAAAATCGGCAATCTTATTAGCTAAGACAGAAAATGGAGCAGTTAGTGATATTACTGAAGACCAAGAAATGAAAATTTTGCAGAAGCAAGTGAAACAGCGTAAAGATAGTGCTGCCATTTTTATAGAACAAGGAAGACAAGATTTAGCAGATCCAGAATTAGCAGAAGCTGCAGTAATAGAGCAATTTTTGCCAGATGCGTTGTCTGAAGAAGAAATAGAAAAAGTAGTTGTAGCAACTATTGCTAAAGTGGGAGCAGAAGGAATGAAAGATATGGGTAAAGTAATGGGAATGGTTTCTAAAGAGTTAGCAGGAGTAGCAGATGGGAAAACAATCTCGACTTTAGTTAAAAAGAACTTAATGTAAGAAATTAGTGAGTTTGTCATTTCGAATTGAAGTGAGAAATCTCATGATTTTTAATGTTTATAAAAAGGCTGCGTAGTTCAACTGGATAGAATATCAGATTTCGGCTCTGAGGGTTGGGGGTTCGAATCCCTTCGCGGTCACAAATAAAATGAAAAACCAGACGTCAAATCAAGTAAGCTTGATTTGACGTCTGGTTTTTCATTTTTAAATATTTCTCTTAATTTAAAAACGATAATAATCTTTAGTTGTATATGTGCCTGAGTATAAGTACCTGATTATCAGTACGCGTACTTCCGCGTTAAAATATTAGCTTGATCTTTTATAAATTTGAAATGTCTAATTTAAAAATTTAAAGAACATGGCAATTTATCAAGTAAAAAATCAATGGGGTGGTTCAGCTGCTCCTTGGCATGCAGGTGGGACTTTTGTGTTAGGAGCAAGAGAAAACCAAAATGTAGAAGCAATTGAAATTAGTTCTGGTGATGGAGGTAAATCCTTTACGGGAACAATGACTTATATAGGCGAAGGTCCTATAGGTTTTAAAGCTACACAATTAGTAGGGAATAATTATTCTATTGAAAATCAATGGGGTGGGAGTTCTGCGCCTTGGCATCCAGGAGGAAATTGGATTATTGGAGGTAGAGAAGGACAAAATGTTGTCGCTTTAAATGTAAAATCCGATGGTGCTAATTTAGAAGGAACAATGACATATCAAGGAGAAGGTCCAATTGGAATGGATGGTACATTGGTAGAAGGAAGTTCTTATAGTGTAGAAAACCAATGGGGAGGATCTTCAGCTCCTTGGCATGAAGGAGGAACTTTTGTTCTTGGAGCGAGAGAAGATCAAAATCCAGTTGAATTTGATATTGCTTCAAGTGATGGAGGTAGAACTTTTTCTGGAACAATGACCTACAAAGGCGAAGGGCCAATAGGGTTTAGAGCAACACAAATTTCTGGCAACAATTATGCTGCGGAAAACCAATGGGGTGGAAGTTCTGCGTCTTGGCATCCAGGAGGCCAGTTGGTTATTGGAGCTCGAGTAAACCAGAATGTTGTTGGTTTAAAAATTTCATCATCTAATGGTGGAAATGATTTTTCAGGAGAGATGACGTACTCTGGAGAAGGACCAATTGGTGTGAAAGCTGTTATTTCTACAAAAGTTAATGTTACTGCATAATTACTAGTGTTAGAAATTTTTGAACTCTAAAAGAGAAGCAGTTTTTGCTTCTCTTTTTATTTGGTTATAATTTTAACTTTTTTAATTGTTTTATAAAAGTTGAATCCACTTTTTTACCTCCAACAATTTCTGAGTCAAAATCTTGCCAAATTTTCCAAACATCATTTACTTTTTTCAAAGTGACTTGAAACTGAGCATAGGTAGTTTTGTCTTTCTTATTAGGTTCTTTATAAGTAACAGCATAATAGCCAATTTGATGAGAATAAGTTTCAGAAAACACACTTTGTTCTATCCAGAAACTAATGGTTCGTGTTCTTTTAGATGCGCTATTGTAGCTTTTGGTAATTCTGTTTTTATATACATCACCTTGCTTAATTCCCCAACGGTTTATTCTTAAAACATCTTTTGTATGAATACTGTTAAAGGTTTTTGAATCCTTTGAGTCAAAAGATGTTTTAAAAGGTTTCCAAATGTGGGCTATAATTTCAGAATGAATTATTGAATCTCTTTCTTGTGCGTTTAGTTGAAAACAAATCGATAAAAGTATCAGCGATAAAGCAAATTTTTTCATTTGAATACTAATTTTTACTAAGATATTAATTAATTCACAATTCAGTAAAAGCACTATTTAATTTAAGAAAATAATACTATTTGAAATCTGACTTTTGTCATAGACTTTACTCTTTTTTAGTCAGAAATTTATACTAGAATTTAAAACCAATAAAGATGAAAAGAAGAGAATTAGTTTCGAAAATTATGTCAACAAATTTAATTACTGTAAACCATACAAACAATTTAGTAGAGGCAGAGAAGTTGTTTAATGAAAATAGTATTCGCCATATTCCAGTTGTAAGTGGAGATGATATTATTGGAATATTAAGCTTAACAGATTTATTACGTGTAAGTTTTGTTGATGCTTATGGATCTGATGAAAGCGATGTACATACATCTGTATATAATATGTTAAGTATTGAGCAGGTTATGGTCAAAAAACTGATTTCTGTTTCTTCTACGCAAACCATTAAAGAAGTAGCCGAGATTTTAGCAAAGAATGAGTTTCATGCATTACCAGTTGTAGATGATGGAAAACTAATTGGCATAGTTACCACTACAGATTTATTGAACTATTTATTAGAGCAGTATTAAAGTTTATTTTTAAATATGAATAAAAAGCGAAGTAATTACTTCGCTTTTTCTATTTTTATAGAACTAATACATATTATGTGCATTTTTTAAGACTTAGTTTCTATTTAATCGGGTTTCTATCTTTCATTATTTGGAGTTTAGACTCTATGTATGTGTATTTTTACGGGAAACCAATTTTAGTCCACTCCTATATTAAGAAGAAAACACTTTCATTTGAGCAGAAGACAATATTAGGAGAGCAGGTAAAGTTTTATAAAAAACTAAACAAAGAGCATCAAAATTACTTTGAACACCGATTGGCAGATTTTATTAATACCTATCAATTTATTGGAAGAGGTGGTTATGTTGTTACTGAAGAAACAAAAATAATAATCGGTTCAGTTTATATTATGATGACTTTTGGAATGCGAAAATACCTTACCAAAGTTTTTGATAAAATAGTTATATATCCTTCACAGTTTCGATCGAAAGCTCATAATCGGAATCATAAAGGAGAATTTAATTTTCGTTATAAGGCAATTGTTTTTTCGTGGAAAGATTTTGTTGAAGGAATTGTTATTGAAAATGACAACTTAAATTTAGGTGTGCATGAGTTTACACATACATTAAGTTTTCATGGTAAAACCTCTAAAGATTACAGTGCTAAAACCTTTAATAAAATGCACAGAGAAATATTGAGATATGTGAAAACTTCAGAAAACGCTGAGAAAATTAAATCTAGTAATTACTTTAGAAAATATGCATACACTAATAGCGTAGAATTTATAGCTGTAATGATGGAACATTTTTTTGAATCACCAATTGAATTTTCTCAGCGTTTTCCTGAGTTATATCTTAAAATTGTAAAAATGATTAATTACAAATCTTTTTCAGATCTGCAATAGTTGCAGTTGGGTCTTCGCTTTTAAAAACAAAACTACCAGCAACTAATACATCAGCCCCTGCTTCTACTAAAGCATTTGCGTTTTGATCTGTTACACCTCCGTCAATTTCAATTTGACATTTAGATTCTGAAAATTCAATTAAATGCTTTAATTGGCTTACTTTTTTATAGGTGTTTTCTATAAATGATTGTCCGCCAAAACCTGGATTTACACTCATAATACATACCAAATCTAAATCTGCAATTACATCCTCTAAAACAGAAATTGGTGTATGAGGATTCAACGCAACTCCAGCTTTCATTCCTGCAGCTTTTATCGCCTGGATAGTTCTGTGCAAATGCGTACAAGCTTCATAATGTACCGTCAAAACGTTTGCTCCTAAATCTGCAAAAGTTTGAATATACTGATCTGGATTTACAATCATTAAATGTACATCGATCGTCTTTGTTGCATGTTTAGAAATCGCTTTTAAAACAGGCATTCCAAAAGAAATATTTGGAACAAATACACCGTCCATAATGTCAATGTGAAACCAATCAGCTTCACTATTGTTTACCATTTCTATATCGCGTTGCAGATTGGCAAAGTCAGCTGCTAAAATTGAAGGAGCAATTAATTTAGTCATAATTTTTTGTTGTGTTGTTAGCTGCAAAAATACAATATAAAAAAGAAAGCGCTCCAATTAATTGGAGCGCTTTTTATCAATATTTTTCCACGTAAAAAGGGGTGACTAAAACCCTCTGTGAGGGTTATCCTAAGTAGGTCATTAAGATTTTACTTCTAGAAGTATGTTTTAATCTTCTAATTGCTTTTTCTTTAATTTGACGAACACGCTCACGAGTTAAATCGAAGGTTTCACCAATTTCTTCTAATGTCATCGGTTGATGTTCTCCTAAGCCAAAGTATAATTTTACTACATCTGCTTCTCTTGGAGTTAACGTTTCTAAAGCTCTGCTAATTTCTGTACGCAACGATTCATGTAATAATGCTCTATCTGGGTTTGGAGACTCTCCTGAATTTAATACATCGTATAGGTTAGAGTCTTCTCCTTCAATTAAAGGTGCATCCATAGATACGTGACGACCAGAATTCTTCATAGATTCTTTTACGTCATTCACGGTCATGTCTAATTTCTTAGCAATCTCTTCTGGACTTGGAGGACGCTCGTTTTCTTGTTCTAAGAACGCGTACATTTTATTAATCTTATTAATAGATCCAATCTTGTTTAATGGTAAACGTACAATACGAGATTGCTCTGCTAATGCTTGTAATATTGATTGACGAATCCACCAAACAGCATATGAGATAAATTTAAATCCACGAGTTTCATCAAAACGCTTTGCAGCTTTAATCAAACCTAAATTACCTTCATTAATTAAATCTGGTAATGTTAATCCTTGGTTTTGATATTGTTTTGCTACAGAAACAACAAAACGTAAATTCGCTTTAGTTAATTTCTCTAAAGCTATTTGATCTCCTGCTTTTATTCGCTGAGCTAATTCTACTTCTTCATCGGCAGTAATTAAGTCTACCTTTCCAATTTCTTGTAAATATTTATCTAACGATGCAGTTTCTCTATTGGTAACCTGCTTGGTAATTTTAAGTTGTCTCATCTAAATTAAAGTTCTTTTTTAAACGATTAATAATACTCTACACTTACTTATACGTTAACTTAATAGTAAATGTTACAAAATGTGATAAAAAATAAATTATTGCTTGAGTAATATTCTATTTTGGGCTTGTTAAAAGTGATGTTTTTTTGCTGTAAAAAAAATGTTAAATTATTTAATATTTTTTTGTAACTTGCATATGATAGGTATTGGGGGATTTCTATCAAAAAAACAAAAGGTTGTTTGCAATTGCAAACAACCTTTTATTTTTTATAAAGAGTTTTAGATTAGAATAACCCATTTATTTGAGCATCTATTCTGTCAATAATGTACCCTAAATCTTCAGGTTTATCAACAAAATTTAAGTTGTCTACATCAATAATTAATAATTTTCCTTTTGTGTAGGTAGAAATCCAAGCTTCGTATCTTTCATTTAATCTACTTAGATAATCAATACTGATAGAATTTTCATATTCTCTTCCTCTTTTATGAATTTGTCCAACTAGATTAGGAATACTAGAACGTAAATAAATCATTAAGTCTGGAGGAGTCACTAATTTTTCCATCAACTCAAATAAAGAACTGTAATTTTGATAATCTCTATTTGTCATTAAGCCCATTGCATGAAGATTTGGTGCAAAAATATGCGCATCTTCATAAATGGTTCTATCCTGAATTATTTTTTTACCAGTTTCTCTTAATTCTAATATCTGTCTAAATCGACTGTTTAGGAAAAAGACTTGAAGGTTAAAGGACCAACGCTCCATTTCTGAATAAAAATCATCCAAATAAGGATTTTCTTCAACAGATTCAAAATGAGGTTTCCAATTATAATGTTTGGCTAGTAATTTTGTTAAGGTTGTTTTACCAGCGCCAATATTACCTGCAATAGCTACATGCATAATTTATTTTTTTTCTATAAAATTTAAAAAGGGCTGATAAAGTTAATCAAATTTTAGAATTGACAATGCGTTTAGCAAATCAATTTATAACCATAACCTCTAACGTTCACTATTTGAATGTTTTCGTCTAGTTTTAATTTTTTACGAAGTTTGGTAATAAAGACATCCATGCTTCTTGCATTGAAAAAATCATCATCTCCCCAAATCTTTTTTAGAATAAAAGAACGATCAGAAATTTCATTTTTATTTTGATAGAGCGTATATAATAATTCAGACTCTCGATGCGTTAGTGTTGCTGTTTCTTCTTTTAATTGTAAGGTTTGTTTGGTGTAATTAAAAAGATAGTTACCAATTTTAATATTGTTTACATCAATTTTTAATGAGTTTCGATTTAGTAAAGATTGAATTCGAACAATCAATTCTTCTATAGAAAAAGGTTTCTTTAGATAGTCATTTCCTCCATGTTCAAAACCTTCTAGAACATCTTTTGTTTGTGATTTTGCAGTTAAAAAAATAATTGGAATTTGCTTATTTTCTTCACGTATCTCCTTAGCTAGCGTAAATCCATCTTTTTTTGGCATCATTACATCCAATACTAATATTTCTGGATTTGAATTCTTATAGAGTTTATATGCTTCTTCTCCATTACTTGCTAAAAAGACCTCAAAATTTCTGGTTTCTAAACTTTCTTTAACAATTTGAGCCAAATTGGGCTCGTCTTCTGCTAAAACTATTTTAATTTTTGTACTCATATTGGCAATGTAATTTTAAAAATAGTATTGGTAGAGCTTGGAATTAAATGAACTTCTCCTCCATGTTTTTCAATGATTTTTTTGGTGTAATATAATCCAATACCAAAGCCTTTTACATTGTGTGTATTTCCTTTTGGAATTCTATAAAACTGATCAAAAATCTTATCACGCTGGTTTTTCTCTATTGAATTCCCATTGTCAGCAACTGTAACTTCTAAATTATTTAAGACAATATTTACATGAACTTCAATCGTTTTTCCCCCATATTTAATAGCATTGTCTATAAGATTAGAAATGGCATTTTCAAAATGGAAAGGATCAATTTTAATTAGAAATTTATTTTTAGAAGAATTAAATTTAATTTCCTTTTGAGTAGTTAAAAACTCATCTTTTAAAGAACTGTTTTTCACCAATTGAACAATATCAACTTCCTCTTTTTGTAATAATAATTTCTCGCTATCTAATGTGGCCGTTTCCAACAGTTTTTCAACCATATGATGCAATTTTTTTAATTGTTGACTTGAAATGGATAAGTATTTTTTAGTTTTCTCTTTGTCGTCAATCGCATTAAAAGCTTGGATTGCTTCAATAGCTGTAGAAACTGTAGCGATTGGGGTTTTAAATTCATGGGTGATATTGCTTATCAAATCGTTTTTGATTTCTGCTAACTCTTTTTGTTTATTAATGATTTTTAGCAAGTAAAATAGACAAGAAATAATAGCTAATGATAGTAAAAAAGATAATAAAATTCCTGTTGAGCTTCTTTTTAATGCTTCAAAAGAAGAGTCTTTAAATAGCACATTAAATTGCTCGTTGTTTTTTAAGTACGTTGATTTTGAACTTACATTATTCCAGTTAAACTGCACATTATTGTACTTAGTTTTAAAAATGACTGAATCTCCTTTTCTATTTTTTTTTCTATCATTAAATTTAAAAGTAACATTATTGTGATTTGATTTAAAAAATAAAGAATCTCCTTTTACATGATTTAAGCTGTAATCGATATTTAAGTTTTTATTTTTGAATTGCTTTTTTAAAAGCGAATCTAATTTTTGATACTCAACAGGACTGTCACTTATAGATACGAAAAGAGTTTTTAAGCTCTTTATAAGCCGTGTGCTATCAGCGTTATTAAATCTCTTAACTACTCGCATGTTGTTAATATGAGATGGAAATTTAATTTTTTTAGCATCTATTGATTCTATATCTATATTCTTAAAAGTGGTATCAATCTTTTGAAAGCCTTTAGCATTTAAACTTATAATTTTACGGTTAAAATTCCCATTGTTTTTTTGATAAAATGAAGAATCAATAGTTGAAATATCAGTATCTATTATAGTAAGAAAATCTGCTTTAGCCAATCCAGCAAAATATTCTTCTAAAGCGTTATCTAAACTCAATTGAATCTCATTGACAACCCGCTGTTTGTTTAGCTGATAGTTTTTATAATTCCAATATACCTGAACCATAATTGTTGCAACAATGGTTAAAGTAATGGTATATAAAAGCCAACGATATTTTTTCGTATTCATACATCAAAGGTAAGTAGTTCATTTCAATAATATTCTATCACTTAACACACGTTAACACTTGTTAACCCTTAGATAGGAAATGAGTTGTCATATTTGCCTTGTATAAAACGTATTAAAATGAAAAAAACAGTTACAATTCTAAGCTTATTAATGGTAACATCATTAATGGCACAAAAGTTTCAAGGAAAAGCAATCTACAAGACCAGTATGAAAATGAATTTCAAAATGGGAGGAGATAGAGCAAATGCTATGAGTGATGATCAAAAAGCTAAAATGAATGCTAATTTAGCCAAACAATTTCAAAAAACATTTGTATTAACTTTTGATAAAGTATCATCAATTTATAAAGAAAAGAAAAGTTTAAATGCACCCGTTGTTAGACCTAAAGGCGGAAACATGACGTTTCAAGTTATGGGCGGCGGAGGCGGAAACGATGTGTATTATAAAAATATTAAAGAAAATCGCTTTGTTAACAAAACCGAGATTATGGGAAAACTCTTTTTGATAAAAGATAAATTAACCAAATATGATTGGAAATTAACAAGTGAAACAAAAAATATTGGAGTACACACTTGCTATAAAGCAACCTATACAAGACAAGAAGATAGAACTAATATGAGTGTAGAGAATGGTGAAGTAACCCAAAAAACAGAAAAAGTAGATGTTGTTACAACTGCATGGTATACTCCGTCAATTGCCGTAAGTAACGGGCCAAGAGGTTACAATGGTTTACCTGGTTTGATATTAGAGTTAAGAGAGGGGAACGAAACTATTATCTGTTCAGAAATTGTAATGAATCCAAAAGATAAAATTACAATTGAAGAACCTACAAAAGGAAAAGTTGTTTCTCAAGAAAAATACCGTAAAATCATGGATAAAAAATCGAAAGATATGATGGAGAAATTTAAATCAAGAAGAGGTAGTAAAGGAAGAAATGTTGAGATAATGATTGGAGGGTAATTAAACCATTTATGTTTTTATAAGTCAAATTGTTGTTAAAAGATTTAAAAATTAAACCACAGACTTATGAGATCATTATTTGTACTCTTTTTTGTAGTAGTTATCAGCACTGCAAATTCGCAATCAAACTTTCAGGGAAAGGCAGTATACATGTCTAAAACAACAATGGATATGAATTTTGGAGGCAGGCAAATGTCTGAAGACCAGAAGAAACGTATTGCTGATAGAATGAAAAGCATGTTAGAAAAAACATTTGTATTAAGCTTTAATCAAACAGAATCTTCGTATAAAGAAGAAGAAAGTTTAAGTGCTCCTGGTCAAGGAGGAAGAGGAGGCAGATTTGCAGGGATGATGAGTAGCTTTTCTGGAGGGTTAAAATACAAGAATACCAAAGAAGCTATAATATTAGAAGAAACCGAGTTTTTTGGAAAGAAATTCTTAATTTCTGATGATGGTAAAAAACCCGAATGGAAATTAGGAAGTGAAACTAAAAAAATAGGAAACTATACCTGTTATAAAGCCACTTTGGTTAAAGAAGATAATGCGTTTAGTTTTTCAAGTTTTGGAAGAAGAGGGAATAATAATCAAGATGATAAAAAGAAAGAAGAAGAAAAGCCAAAAACTGTACTAGTTACTGCTTGGTATACGCCACAGATTCCGGTTAGTCAGGGTCCAGGAGAATTTTGGGGATTGCCAGGTTTAATATTAGAAGTGAGCTCTGGAAGAACTACCGTTTTGTGTACAGAAATCACCATGAATCCAAAAGAAAAAGTTGCTTTAAAAATGCCTAAAAAAGGAAAGAAAGTTACTAGAGCAGCATATAACAAAATTGTAAAGAAAAAGACTGAAGAAATGAGAGAGCAATTTAGAGGTCGTGGAGGAAGAGGCGGTAGTCGCGGAGGAAGAGGTTAAAAAATTAAAATTTATTTTATGAAAAAATACATGTTAGCAATCATGCTTTTGATTGCTGGAGCTACTTATGCCCAAATTAAAGTAACAGGAGTTGTTAAAGATAGTATTGGTGCCCCATTAGAAATGGCAAATGTTATTGCCTTAAACAAACAAACAAATGTGTTAGATTCCTATGGGTTCACAGACTCTAAAGGAAGATATAAACTAACATTAAAAGCAAATACAACCTATATTATTAAGGCAAGTTATATTGGGAATAAAACGTCTAATATTACAATTGCAACCAAACAAGTAGCTATTATAAATGATATTGTTTTATTACCAGACAATACTTTAGATGAAGTAGATATCACCTATAAAATTCCGATTTCAATTAAAGGAGATACATTAATATATGATGCAGATTCTTTTAAAGTAGGAACAGAGAAAAAGCTTGGAGATGTTTTAAAACGATTACCTGGAGTTGAAGTAAACGCCGATGGGGAAATTGAAGTTGAAGGAAAGAAAGTGGGAAAAATAATGGTTGAAGGAAAAGACTTTTTTGATGGAGACACTAAAATAGCTACTCAAAATATTCCTGCCAGCGCTATTGATAAAGTTGAGATTCTTAAGAACTTTAGTGAGGTTGGTCAGTTGAAAGGGGTACAAGATAATTCTGATAATTTAGCAATAAATATCAGGTTAAAAGAAGGGAAAAAGAATTTTTGGTTTGGAGAAGTTACTGCTGGTTTAGGTGGTGATAGTAGATATTTAGCACATCCAAAATTATTTTACTACAGCCCAGAATACAGTGTGAATATTATTACAGATATGAATAATATTGGTAAAATGCCCTTTACACGTAGAGATTATTTTAGATTTACTGGAGGTTTTAGAGGTGGAGGAAGCACTGGGACAAGTTTTAATGTAGCATCATCAGATATTGGTTTTTTATCATTGCAAAACAATAGAGCAAAAGAAATTGAATCTAAATTTGCAGCCGCTAACTTTAGCTATTCTCCTAAAAAAACATGGGATTTAAGTGGGTTCGCAATTTTTTCTGGAACTGAAACAGATTTAGAACAAAGTAGCGTGAGAGATTATAATAACTTTACAGAAACCACCAAAAACACTACAACGCAAGAGAGTAATTTAGGATTGTTTAAATTGAGTTCTAGCTACAAACCAAATGCGAATAATCATTTGGATTATGATATTTTTGCAAAAGTGTCAGATCAAAATGAGAATCAGAAGTTTTCTTCTTCACAAATCACAGGAGATATTTTTCAAACTCAATCGCAAAATCCGTTTTCTATAAATCAGAACATGAATTATTACTATACACTAAATGAAAAAAATATTTTTGCTTTTAGTGCACAACATTTATGGCAAGATGAAGACCCGTTTTACAATGCAACTTTAGAAGAATTATCATTTGCGAATTTACTTTCATTAACAACTCCAACAGGAGGAGATCCTTTTAATGTTTCTCAAAATAAAAGAGTTAAAACCAATAAACTGGATGCGAAGTTAGATTACTACTATGTTATAAATTCTAAAAGTAATTTAAATATTAAAGTCGGAACTACATTAAGTAATCAGCAATTTAACTCAAGTATTTTCGAAACCTTAAATGGTACTGAAAATCAAATTACAACTCCTAGAACTATAAACGATGTGGAGTACGCTTTTTCTGATATTTATGCAGGACTAAACTATAAATTTATCACTGGTATTTTTACTTTTGATCAAGGGTTTTCACTACATTCTTATGCAGCAAAAAACACACAATTAGGATCGGTTAGAAATGATAATTTCTCAAAAATTTTGCCAAGTGCCTCTGTGAAATTGCAATTAAAAAAATCAGAAACATTACGTTTAGGATATAGAAAGCAAGTAAGTTTTACAGATATTAATAGAGTCGCAGAAGGTTTTGTGTTTAATAATTATAACCGTTTGTATTCTGGAAATAGAAATTTGGAGAGTTCATATTCGCATAATGTAAATCTAAATTACTTTAGTTTTAATATGTTTAATTATACCAATGTATTTGCATCTGTAAATTATAACAAACGAATAAATACAACAACATCAAGTATTTTACCTGTTGGAGTAGATCAAATTTCTACTACAATTAATTCAATTTTCCCAAATGAATCGTTGTCCGGTTCAGCAAATATTCAAAAAACAATAGGAAAGTTTAAAGGAACACTTGGAGGTAGAGTTTCATTAGCAAAATCTACAAGTAGAATTGTAAGGTTAGTAGATCATGATCACAATCCAACAACACCACCTGTTGAAGTTTTTGAAGATCGAGATTTTAAATCTTACTCTAGATCGTTAAAAACTAGAATTAGTTCTAATTTTAGAAGTGCACCAAACTTCGACTTTGGGTATGACGTTTCTTATTCAGATTATGACCAAGGAAGTTTTACTACAAAAAATGTAACTCACAGTCCGTTTTTTAATTTGGATATCTTATTCTTAAAAAGTTTTACATTCACCTCTAGATATACCTATAATAAAGTAAAAAATAACGACGTACTTATTAATGATTATAGCTTTTTAGATTTAGACCTTACTTATCAAAAGAAAGATAGTAAATGGGAATATTCGTTGGAAATGACAAACGCATTTGATACCAATGCACTGAATAGAAATAGTGGTAATTCAATTTTCACAAGTACATCAACCTATGTAATTCAGCCTAGATTTGCAGTATTTAGTGTAAAATATAACTTATAAAATTGTTTGATTTTTTTATTAGAAAGCGGATAGAAATATTCGCTTTTTTTTAGTTTAAATAGTATTTTAGCAAAATGAAATTTAAAATTGCTGCCTCAATATTTTCTGCGTCATTTAAAACACTAGGATATTTATTTCTATTTCTTCTTTTAGGATTGTTCTTAGACAGTTATTATATGGCAGAGATCTATTCAAATACACAGTTGTTGACTAATATAATAGTGTTGATAGGTTTTGCAGTCTTATATTTTAATTCATCTGTGAAGGTTCGGAAATTAATGGTTTACGCTACAATTATTGGTGCAGTAGGGGAGTATTTGTTCTCTATACTATTAGGTATGTATGCCTACAGATTAAATACGGTGCCCTTATATGTTCCATTGGGTCACGCTATTGTTTATGTGTCTACGGTCTATTTTTGCAAAAAACCGATTATAAAAGTTTATAAGAAACAAATAGAAAAAATTTTCACCATAGCAATTCTTATCTATTCTTCTTTGTTTTTAATTTTTGCAAATGATATTTTTGGTTTTGTAATGTCGATGGCTGTTCTCTATTTATTGAGAAATAAACCAAGAGAGCGTTTGTTTTTCTTATCAATGTATGTTGCCGTTGCTGTTTTAGAAATTATAGGGACATCTTTTCAATGTTGGGCTTGGCCAGATACTTCTTTTGGTGTAATTCCATTTTTAAAAAGTGCAAACCCTCCAAGTGGTATAAGTTTAGTGTATTTTTTATTGGATTTAGGAACTCTTTGGATCTACAAACAACGACATAGAACTGCTTGGGCAAGAATGAAATCTGTTCGAAGGTTGAGGGAGCAATAATTCTTTTTTAAGGATTAATATTTGCAAGATCAAAAAACAACAAAAACTGTAGTTTAAAATAAAGGTTTTCAAAGTCAGTAGCTTTTGTTGTTGATAAGAATTTTTCTGCAACCAAAACAGGATGTAAATCCATTTCTTCAGTATTGCTGCTCATTAACTTTTCATAAGCAGTAGCTTTATCAAATATAAATGTTTTTTGACGCTTTAAATAGTTCTCTATATCTATGTTTTTCGTGTTCTCTAAAGTGTCAATAAAAGAGTAATTATACTGGTAATTCACATCGTTTTTTTTGACAATTTCTTGCAGTAGCTGAATATAGCTGATACCTTTGTTATCCTCTAAAATATGTTGTTTTATTAAATGATTTTCAAAGGAAAATAATACTTTTTCAAGAGCATTTTTGGAATTATTTTTTTTATAGCATGCAGAAATGATACATACTCCAAAAATGATTAGAAGTAATTTTTTCATTGAATCATTTCTAAAGTTGCAACCGTTCTAAAACCAACATGCTCTAAAGAAGAATCTGTACTTGTCCCCATTCTAGATGAAATTCTATAACTAGCGCAATAACTAGCATTGCATAAAAATGAACCACCTTTCATAATTTTCTCTTTTAAATAAGAATTACTCGGATTGTAAGCAGCTTTTGCTCCATTTGGGTTAATCGTTAAAGTTTTTGAATCTAACAATTCTTTATAATAATTAACATTGAACCAATCTGAAGTAAATTCCCAAACATTACCAGCCATATCATGTAATCCAAATTCATTTGCAGGAAAAGATTTTACTGGAGCTAACCCTTCAAAACCATCATTTTTTGTATTTGTAACAGGGAATTCTCCTTCCCAGCTATTGGCGTTTTTAGAAAGTGAATTTTCATCATTTCCCCAGAAATAGGTAGTGTTTTTTTGATTTCCTCTTGCAGCAAATTCCCATTCAGCTTCAGTTGGTAAACGTCTATTTGCCCATTTACAATAAGCTAAAGCGTCTTCATAAGTTATATGAACAACAGGGTAGTTTTCTTTCTTTTTGATAGAACTGTTTACTCCATGAGGATGTTTCCAATTAGCGCCAATTTCCCATTTCCACCATTGCGAAAAGTCATATAAATTTGGGACAGAAGATTTTGTTTTCTTAAAAACCAAAGAACCTGGTTGTAATATCGAGTCGTGTGGTTTTGTAGTTCCAGTTGGTAATTGCTTTTTTAATTCATTCCAGTCTACTTTTCGCTCAGCAACAGTAATATAATTTGTAGCATCTACAAATTTTTTGAATTGTGTATTGGTAACTTCAGTAATATCTATAAAAAAACCATCAACTGTCACTTTGTGTTGTGGCTTTTCATGCATCATTGCAGTCTTGTCTTGTGGTACAGCTCCTTGTAGAAAAGTTCCACCAGGGATCCAAACCATTCCTTCTGGAGTTATATTTTGTGCTTTTTTATCAGAATTTTCACAACTGCTAAAGACGAGAGTGATTGTTAAAAGTAATACGAAGAGGTGCTGTTTTTTCATAGGTCCAAATTAGTAAAACAAAAAGCCTCAAACAAATTTGTTTGAGGCTTTGATATATAATTATAATAAAGAGTTTTAGAAACCAAATGCTTCTCTAACTGTATCTACATAATCTAATTTTTCCCAAGTAAACGTTTCTACTTCTTGTGAAACAGTTTCTCCCATAGGATTAGAAAAAGTTACTGTTTTTACTTCTGGAGTTCTTCCCATATGACCATATGCGGCAGTTTCAGAATAAATAGGCGTTCTTAATTTTAAACGTTGCTCAATAAAGTAAGGTCTCATATCAAAAATACTTTCCACTACTTTACTTATTTCTCCGTCAGTTAAATTTAAAGTAGAAGTTCCGTATGTTTCAACATTTATACTGGTCGGTTTTGCAACTCCAATAGCATAAGAAACCTGAACTAATATTTCTTTACAAACACCTGCAGCAACTAAATTTTTTGCAATGTGTCTAGTAGCATACGCTCCAGATCTATCTACTTTAGAAGGGTCTTTTCCAGAAAAAGCACCACCACCGTGAGCTCCTTTTCCTCCATAAGTGTCAACAATAATTTTACGACCTGTTAATCCAGTATCTCCATGTGGTCCTCCAATAACAAATGTTCCTGTAGGGTTGATGTGATAAGTGATTTGATCGGTAAATAACGCTTGAATATTTGCAGGTAATTTTGTAATTACTCTTGGAATTAAGATGTTTACAATGTCAGATTTAATTTTATCTAACATTACTGCATCACTCTTGTCAAAATCATCGTGCTGTGTAGAAACGACAATAGCATCAATTCTTTGAGGAATGTTATCATCAGAATATTCAATAGTTACTTGTGATTTTGCATCTGGGCGCAAGTAAGAAATGTCTTTATTCTCACGTCTCAACTCTGCCAATTCAATCAACAAACGATGTGATAACTCTAATGCCAATGGCATGTAGTTTTCTGTTTCATCAGTTGCGTAACCAAACATCATTCCTTGATCTCCAGCGCCTTGTTCTTCTTTGTTTGCTTTGTCAACTCCTTGATTAATATCAGGAGATTGTTCGTGAATTGCAGAGAAAACTCCACAAGAACTTCCATCAAACATATACTCACTTTTCGTATATCCAATTTTATTAATTACATCACGTGCAATTTTTTGAACATCTAGGTATGTTTTTGATTTTACTTCTCCAGCTAAAACAACCTGACCAGTTGTAACCAATGTTTCACAGGCTACTTTTGAGTCAGCGTCAAAAGCTAAAAAATTATCGATTAATGCATCTGAAATTTGATCAGCTACTTTATCTGGGTGTCCTTCTGAAACAGATTCAGAAGTAAATAAATATGACATAGTATTCTTCTTTTTTAAATGAACGAAAAAATGAAAAGAGATTGCTTGGTCGCAAAAGAAGTAGATAATTACTGCTTTAGCTTTTTTTATAGAGGTTGCAATCAGTTCAAATTTTTCCTCGAAATATCGACTGCAAATGTACTGTAAAATTCGATACTAGAAAACGATTTTTGTTAAAAAAGAATTAATTTAAAAATGTATCTGTATCACAGCGAGGAGGATAAAAATAAAAAAAAGTAAAAATAAATTAGGTTATTAAGTTTTTGTTACTGAATATTTGCACTCAGAAAGTTCATAGCTTATTGACAATGTTATCAAGAAAGGCGGAGGGATTAGACCCGATGAAACCTTAGCAACCCTTTACACTTAGTAAAGAAGGTGCTAAATTCTACTTAACAACCGATTCATTTATTGGTGTTGGATAGATAACTCAAAAAAACAATTACTCATCTGTAGTTGTTTATATTCTTATAACATTTTTCTATTAAGTACGTCAAATTTTGACGCATTTGGCTTTTGTAATAATTTATCTTTTTGAGTGTGGTTTCTATTTTGAAACTACACTCAATTTGAAAACTAGAAAAATGGAAAATAAATTATTTAACATACCAATTCTTAGTTACACTACAGAAAGTGGGACTCAATTTAATAACATTCAGCTCAGTTATCGGTTGTTTGGAAAAGAATTGGGTACTGCTCCTGTGGTATTGGTCAATCATGCATTAACAGGAAACTGTAATGTTACTGGAAAAGACGGTTGGTGGAAAGATTTGATTGGAGAAGATAAAGTAATTGATACAAATCAATATACCGTTTTAGCTTTTAATATTCCAGGGAATGGCTTTGATGGTTTTGTGATTGATAACTATAAAAGTTTCATCGCAAGAGATATTGCAAAGCTGTTTTTATTGGGATTAAAAGAGTTAAAGATTCGCAAGCTTTTTGCCTTAATTGGAGGTTCTTTAGGTGGTGGAATTGCATGGGAAATGGTTGTTTTGAGTACAGCAATTACTAAGCATTTTATCCCCGTTGCAACAGATTGGAAATCTACCGATTGGTTGATTGCCAATTGTCAGATTCAGGAGCAGTTTTTAGTGAACTCTAGTAATCCTGTTCATGACGCGAGAATGCACGCCATGTTATGTTATAGAACACCAGAATCTTTCAAAGAACGTTTTCAAAGGTCAAAAAATGACGAGTTAGAAATCTTTAATGTAGAAAGTTGGTTGTTGCATCACGGAGAGAAATTACAAGAACGATATCAATTATCATCCTATAAATTGATGAATCAGTTATTGAGATCTATAGATGTAACAAACAATGGTGAGAAAGACATCGATATGCTAGACAAAATAGAAGCAGATATTCACATTGTTGGTGTGAATTCTGATTTGTTTTTTACAGCAGAAGAGAACAAAGAAACACATCAAAAATTAGCAATCACTAAAGCAAATGTTACCTACAACGAGATTAATTCGGTACATGGACACGATGCTTTTTTAATAGAATACAAACAATTACAAACAATTATAGCTCCTATTTTTAATAAGGACTTTAACAAGAATAAAATGAAAGTATTAAAATTTGGAGGTAAATCTTTAGCGAATGGTCAAGGATTAAAAAACGCTATTGATATTATAGTAAACAAAGTTAAAGAAGGTCATAAAGTTACTGTTGTTGCTTCAGCAAGAGGGAATTCTACAGATCAATTAGAAGACATTTTAGAAAATGCAGCTCGTGGAATTGATTATAAGGAACAGTTTGAAGCATTTAAAAAGGAGCAATTAGAGCCAGTAGTAAATGTCGATTTTTCGAAAGAGTTTTTAAAGTTAGAAACTATTTTTGAAGGAGTTCAGCTCTTAGAAGATTACAGTCAGAAAATTAAAGATGAGGTATTAGCTCAAGGAGAGTTACTGTCTGTTAAATTGATTGAAAGTTTATTGAAAGAACAGAACATCAATGCAAATGCTACTGATGCGAGAGAACTTATAATCACAGATGATAATTTTGGAAATGCACAACCTATTACAAACCTTTCAAAAGAAAATGTAATTGAGTATTTTAATAAGCATAATGGAAATACAGTAAATGTTGTAACTGGTTTTATTTCTTCTAATCAGAAAAGACAAACAACAACTTTAGGAAGAAATGGCAGTAATTATACAGCTTCTTTATTAGCAAACTATTTAGATGCAGAAGAATTACAAAACTATACACATGTAAACGGAATTTTTACCGCGAATCCAGATTTGGTTGCTGATGCAAAGAAAATTGAACAACTATCATTCTCTGAAGCAAATGAATTGGCAAATTTTGGGGCGACAATTCTACACGCAAAAACCATTATTCCTTTGCTAGAAAAGAATATCAACTTACGTATTTTAAATACCTTTAATTTAGAAGATAAAGGAACTTTAATTACGGCTAAATCTAGCATAAAAGGCATCAAGTCTATTTCTGTTTTAGAAAATGTTGCTTTGTTGAATTTTGAAGGAAGAGGTTTGTTGGGGAAAGTAGGTGTAGATGCGAGAATCTTTAGAGCTTTAAGTGATAAAGATATCAGTGTGAGTATTATTTCTCAAGGATCCTCTGAAAGAGGAATCGGTTTGATTATCAATAAAGATAAAGCCACTAAAGCAGTATTGGCTTTAGAAAAAGAATTTGAAAATGATTTCTACTCTCAAGATGTAAACCAAATTTCGATTGTAGATAATGTGGCAGTAATATCAATTATAGGACAAGATTTAAGTGAATTTCATCATCCATATAATGCATTGATTAAAAACCAAATTGTTCCGCTATTATTCAATAATACTATTACTGGTAAAAATGTGAGTTTGGTTGTGAAGAAAGATGAGCTTTATAAAGCTGTCAATGTAATTCACGGACAGGTTTTCGGGATTGCTAAAAAAATAAATATTGCCATTTTCGGAAAGGGATTGGTTGGCGGAACTTTAATCAATCAGATTATTGAGAATGCAAAATCAGTGTTGGAAAGACGTAAAATTCAATTGAATATTTTTGCAATTGCCAATTCTTCAAAAGTAATTTTAAATGCAACTGGAGTTTCAGAGAACTGGGAACAAGATTTAGAAGAAAAAGGAATTGAAAACTCGTCCATAGAAGCAATTACTGCCTTTGCAAAACAACATCATTTAGAAAATTTAATTGCGGTTGATAATACTGCAAATGCAGATTTTGTTGAGAATTATATTCCGTTAGTAGAAGCAGGGTTTGACTTAGTTTCATCCAATAAAATAGCCAATACTATTTCACATTCTTTCTATAAAGAGTTGAGAAACCAATTAGTAAAAAACAAAAAGAGCTATTTATATGAAACCAATGTTGGAGCTGGATTGCCATTGATTGATACGATTAAATTATTACATGAGTCTGGAGAAAATATTACTAGAATTAGAGGTGTGTTTTCAGGTTCTTTAAGCTATATATTTAATAAGTTCTCATCAGAAGATGTGCTTTTTTCTGAGGTATTGCAAGAAGCAATTGACCAAGGATTTACAGAGCCAGATCCTAGAGAAGATTTATGTGGAAACGATGTTGCTAGAAAGCTATTAATCTTGGCAAGAGAGTTAGATTTAGAAAACGAATTTGAAGATACAGTAATAGAAAATTTAATTCCAACTGAATTTAGAGAAACTCCATCAGAAGATTTTCTTTCTAATTTAGAAAAGTTGAATGCAACTTTTCAAGCAAAGAAAGATGCTCAAGAAGAGAATCATGTTTTGAGATATATTGGCGATTTATCTGGAGATTTATTTCAAAATAAAGGAGAATTGGATGTGAAATTAGTTTCAGTTCCTACAAGTTCTCCCTTAGGATCTTTAAAAGGATCGGATGCTATTTTTGAAATTTACACAGAATCATACGGAGAGCAACCAATAGTGATTCAAGGAGCCGGAGCCGGAGCAAAAGTAACAGCAAGAGGTGTCTTTGGAGATATATTAAGATTAGCAAAAAACAACAATTAGACGCTAAGCGTCATTATAATAAAGAAGATATGAGCGATTATCAATTCGAAACACAAGCAATAAGAAATCAAACTGAAAGATCTCAGTTTTCTGAGCATTCTACACCCATGTATGTAACATCAAGTTTTGTGTTTGATGATGCAGAAGATATGCGTGCTTCTTTTGCAGAAGAGAAAGAGAAAAACCTATATAGTAGGTTTTCTAACCCTAATACTACAGAATTTGTAGATAAAATCGTTGCGATGGAAGGGGCTGAATCAGGGTATGCGTTTGCAACTGGAATGGCAGCTATTTTCTCAACATTTGGAGCGTTGTTAAGTGCAGGAGATCATGTGGTTTCTTGTAGGTCAGTATTTGGATCAACACACACACTTTTTACCAAATACTTGCCAAAATGGAATATTGAAACTAGTTATTTTAAAGTGAATGAAGCTGATAAAATCGAAAGTTTAATTCAGCCAAACACAAAAATTTTATATGCAGAAACACCTACAAATCCTGCAGTAGATTTACTAGATTTAGAATTGTTAGGAGTTATTGCTAAAAAGCACAATTTACTATTGATTATAGACAATTGTTTTGCAACTCCATATTTACAGAACCCAATAAAATTTGGAGCAGATATTGTAATTCATTCTGCAACAAAATTAATAGATGGGCAAGGAAGAGTTTTAGGCGGAGTTGCAGTTGGAAAAGGAGATTTGATACGTGAAATTTATTTATTTTCTAGAAATACAGGTCCGGCTATGTCACCTTTTAATGCATGGGTTTTGTCAAAAAGTTTAGAGACTTTGGCAATACGTGTAGAAAAGCATTGTGAAAATGCATTAAAAGTAGCGGAGTTTTTAGAAACACAATCAAATGTGAATTTAGTGAAGTATCCTTTTCTTAAATCACATCCGCAATATAAAACGGCCAAAAAGCAAATGAAATTGGGTGGAAATATCATCGCTTTTGAAATTAAAGGAGGTATTAAGGCAGGGCGTAATTTCTTAAATAAAATAAAAATGTGCTCATTATCAGCTAATTTGGGTGATACGAGAAGTATTGTTACACATCCAGCATCAACAACACATAGCAGTTTGGCAGAAGAGGATAGATTAGAAGTTGGGATTACTGATGGTTTGGTTCGTGTTTCTGTAGGATTGGAAAATGTAAATGATATTATAAATGATTTAAAACAAGCTCTAGAATTTTAAGAATATAGTTTATATTCGCAATATGCTTTCTAAAAAAACAAAATACGGGCTAAAAGCGTTAGCGTACATAGCCAGACAAGAGAATAACAACCCTGTACAAATTGCTACAATTTCTGCGGATGAAAATATTTCTCATAAATATTTAGAAAGCATCTTATTGTCTCTTCGTAAAGCTGGATTCTTAGGTTCTAAGAAGGGCAAAGGAGGTGGGTATTACATGCTAAAAGCTCCTTCAGATATTTTAATGACAGATGTTATTAGAGTGTTAGAAGGGCCAATTGCAATGTTGGCTTGTGTGAGTTTAAACTTTTATGAAAAATGTGATGATTGTCCAGATGAGAATGCTTGTTCTGTTCATAAATTAATGATTCAAGTAAGAGATAATACGCTGCAAGTGCTAAGAAATAATACGCTGGCTGATATTACTTAAGCTTAATTTAAAGAGAAAAATTCCAATCTATTTATTTAACACTTTTTTTATTGAAAAAAGGTTGTGCATTTAAAAATGATGTATACATTTGCACTTTTATCCTAGTAGCCCGATAGGGTAGTAGGGTTTATTAAATTTTAAGATGATATTAAGTCAAAATATAGAGCATAAATCAAGTTTTTCTACTGATAAAACATCAGAGAAACCACTAAGGAGTATTGTGAAATCGATTAGTTGGAGAGTTATTGGGACTCTCGATACAATTCTAATTTCATGGTTAGTGACTGGAGCTTTAACTGTCGCATTCTCAATTGGCGCGATCGAATTAATAACAAAAATGGTGTTGTACTTTTTTCATGAAAGAGTTTGGAATTCCATAAAATGGGGAAAATAATGAATGATATAGAAGTAAAAGAAATCAATCTAAAATTAGAAAACAGTTCGCCAAAAGAAATTATAGAATGGGCAGTTCAGTTTTCAAAAGAAGCGATTGTTACTACAAATTTTAGACCGTATGAAAGCGCAATTTTATATGCAGTAACAAGTGTAGAAAAAAAGACAAAAGTGATTTGGTGCGATACAGGTTATAACACAATCGAAACTTATAAACATGCAGAAGAATTGATTGAAACGTTGGATTTAAATATTCAATTGTATGTGCCAAAGCAAACAGTTTCTCATAGAAATGTAACGCTAGGAATTCCATCTGTAGAAGATCCAAAACATGCAATTTTTACAGAACAAGTAAAATTAGAACCATTTCAAAGAGCGATGAAAGAGCATCAACCAAAAGTATGGTTTACAAATTTAAGAAAAGGACAAACTGCTTTTAGAGATAATATTGATGTTGTTTCTGTCAGTAAAAACGGAATTGTAAAAGTGAGTCCGTTTTATCATTGGTCAGATGCAGAATTAGATGTGTATTTAGAAGAAAATAAACTTCCGAATGAGCTCACTTATTTCGATCCAACAAAAGTAGAAAGCAATAGAGAATGTGGTTTACACAATTAAATTGAATAAAAAATGAATACAATACAAGTAAACGCTTTAGAGAGTGAAGCCATATACATATTTAGAGAAGTAGTTGCGCAATTTGAAAAGCCAGTGTTGCTTTTTTCTGGGGGGAAAGATAGTATTACACTGGTGCGACTTGCACAAAAAGCATTTTACCCAGCTAAAATTCCTTTTCCATTATTGCATGTTGATACAGGACATAATTTTCCGGAAACTGTAGAGTTTAGAGATCGGTTGACCAAAGAATTGGGGGTTGAATTGATTGTGAGAAATGTACAAGATAATATTGATTCTGGTAAAGTAAAGGAGGAATCTGGAAGATATGCAAGTAGAAACATGTTGCAAACAGAAACCTTATTAGATGCCATTGAAGAGTTTGGTTTTGATGCTTGTATTGGTGGGGCTAGACGCGATGAAGAAAAAGCCAGAGCCAAAGAACGCATCTTTTCTGTAAGAGATGATTTTGGACAATGGGATGAGAAAAACCAACGTCCAGAAGTATTTGATATACTAAACGGAAGAATTGAATTAGGTCAAAACGTACGCGTATTTCCAATTTCAAACTGGACAGAATTAGATGTTTGGTCATATATCAAACAAGAAGATATAGAAATTCCATCCATTTATTTTGCACATAAACGTGCTACATTTCTAAGAGATGGATTGATTTGGTCTGCAGAAGATACAGTTGTTTTTAGAGAGGAAGATGAGGTTGTTGAAGAAAGAATTGTCCGGTTTAGAACTGTTGGAGACATGAGTTGTACAGCAGCAGTTTTATCTACTGCTTCTGATGTTTCTACTATTGTTGATGAGATTCGTGTTTCTCCTATTTCTGAGCGAGGAGCAAGAATTGACGATAAACGATCAGAAGCAGCCATGGAAAAACGAAAACAACAAGGGTATTTTTAATAATTAATGATAATAGAACAAAAGAAATGGACATTTTAAAAATAGCAACAGCAGGAAGTGTAGATGATGGAAAGAGCACATTAATTGGGCGAATTCTATACGACACAAAATCGTTGACAGAAGACAAGTTAGAAGCGATTGAGCAAAAAAGTAAACAAAGAGGTTTTGATTATTTAGATTTCTCATTAGCAACTGACGGATTGATTGCAGAACGTGAGCAAGGAATTACGATTGACGTAGCACATATTTACTTTTCTACACCAAAGAAAAGTTACATCATTGCAGATACACCTGGTCATATAGAATATACAAGAAACATGGTTACTGGTGCATCAAATGCACAAGCTTCTATTGTGTTGATTGATGCTCGAAAAGGCGTAATTGAGCAAACCTATCGACACTTTTTTATCAATAGTTTATTGAGAATTAAAGAGGTAGTAATTGCGGTAAATAAAATGGATTTAGTGGATTATTCTGAAGAGAAGTTCAATGAAATTAAAGCAGAAATAGAATATTTATCAGGTAAAAGTTCATATCAAAAACAGCATGTAACTTTCATTCCCTTGTCTGCATTAAAAGGAGATAATGTTGTTGATGCATCAGAAAATATGGATTGGTATAAAGGAGATACCTTGTTACAACACTTAGAAAATTTGACATTGGATGATGTTGAAGAAGTGTCAAAAGTTCGTTTTCCTATTCAGACTGTAATTCGTCCAAAAACTGAAGAATATCACGATTTTAGAGGCTATGCAGGTAAAATTTATGGAGGTGATTTAACAGTTGGAGACGCAATTACTGTATTGCCATCAAAAACAACATCGAAAATAAAAGACATTCACTTTTTTGATAAATCCTATGAAAGTGCAACCAGAGGAAGTTCTGTTACAATCACCTTAGAAGATAATATTAATGTAAGTAGAGGAGATATGTTGGTGAAATATGAAGAAGAACCTAGCATTGAAAAACAAATTTCGGCAACTATTTGTTGGATGGATAAAACACCTTTGTCATCAAATACAAAATATGTTTTAAAACATGGAGTGAATGATGTTCAGGCAAAGGTTACCGAAATTTCTAGTATTATCAATACTGACTTTTCAGGGAAAGAAGAAAATCCATCAGCAATTGTATTAAATCAAATAGGAGAAATAGAATTGAAATTAAGTAAGCCGTTGTTTTTTGATAGTTATCAAACAAATAAAGCAACGGGGACATTTATTCTAATCGATCCCAAAACCAATGCAACTTCTGGAGTTGGGTTTATTCAATAGTAAAAAGCAACTGAATTATGGCAATTATAATAACAGACGAATGCATCAATTGCGGTGCTTGCGAGCCAGAATGCCCAAATACAGCAATTTATGAAGGAGCTGCAGATTGGAAATATAGTGAAGGAACTTCTCTGAAAGGGAATATTTCTTTGCTAAATGGAAGTAAAATAGAGGCGGATAAAGCACAAGAACCAATCTCTGATGAGTTTTATTTTATAGCTCCAGATAAATGTACAGAATGTATCGGGTTTCACGAAGAACCTCAGTGTGCAGCAGTTTGTCCGGTTGATTGTTGTGTTCCAGATGATGAGTATGTAGAGACAGAAAGAGAGCTTTTAGAGAAACAAAAGTTCTTACATAATTAGAAAGTAACGCTTGTAAAAGCACATAGAATTATAGTAATGCAAAGTTTTAGATCAGAAATAGAAAATCCAGTTGTAGAAAAAGATATTTTAGAATTGGAACGTAAAATTCAATTGTTCAAAGAAGGGAAAATTGATGAAGAACGTTTTAGAAGCTTACGTTTAGCACGTGGAGTTTATGGACAACGACAGTTTGGTGTTCAGATGGTTCGTATCAAATTACCTTATGGTAAAGTTACCAGTGAGCAACTGCACAGAATTGCTGATGTTTCAGATGAATATTCGAGAGGACGTTTGCATATTACAACACGTCAAGATATCCAGATTCACCATGTAAGTTTAGATAGAACTCCAGAATTGTGGGCGCAGTTAGAGAAGGACGACATCACATTGCGTGAAGCTTGTGGAAACGCAGTTAGAAACATAACAGCATCAGAAACTGCTGGTATTGATATAAATGAACCATTTGATGTTTCTCCCTATGCTCATGCTACATTTCAGTTCTTTTTAAGAAATACTATTTGTCAAGAAATGGGAAGGAAGTTCAAGATTTCATTTTCTGGAACTGATGAAGATACAGCCATAAGTTTTATGCATGATTTAGGTTTTATTGCAAAATCTAAATTAGTAAATGGACAAACTGTAAAAGGATTTAAAGTGATGCTTGCTGGTGGATTAGGTTCTCAGCCAAGACATGCAGATGTGATTTATGAATTCTTAGAAGAACAATTATTGATTCCGACTATAGAAGGTGTTTTACGAGTGTTTGATCGTTATGGAGAACGTAATAAAAGAGCAAAAGCACGTTTGAAATTCTTGGTAAAAGAGATTGGTGTACCCGAATTTTTAGAGTTGGTTGCTCAAGAGAAGCAAGCATTATCTTATGTAACCTATCCAATTGATACGACACCATTTGAACAAGAAATTACATTTCAAAAAAATGAAATTCCTGAAATTTCAATAGAAGATACTAAAAGTTTTGAAGCTTGGAAAAACACCAATGTAATCAAACAAAAACAAGATGGATTATTTGCTATTGGAATTAAAGTGTCCTTGGGAGATTTCTATACTGATAAGGCTCGTTTATTAGCCGATTTAGTTAAGAGATATGCAGCAAATCAGATTCGTTTGACCTTGCGTCAAAACATATTAATTAGACATGTAAGAGAAGATTTATTACCTCTCTTTTATGTTGAGTTATCAAAGCTTGGTTTTACAGATTTAGGTTTCAATAGTACAGCAGATATTACTGCTTGTCCAGGAACTGATACTTGTAATTTAGGGATTTCAAGTAGTACAGGAATTGCTGTAGAATTAGAGCGAATATTAAAAGAAGAATATCCAGAATATATCAATAATAAAGAAATCGCCATTAAAATTAGTGGTTGTATGAATGCTTGTGGACAACACAATATGGCACACATTGGTTTTCAAGGAATGTCAATTAAAGTAGGGAATTTACAAGCTCCAGCTTTACAGGTGTTAATTGGAGGTGGGATTTTAGGAGATGGAAAAGGACGGTTTTCGGATAAATTGGTGAAAATTCCAAGTAGAAGAGGGCCGGAAGCTTTACGAGTATTATTAAATGATGTAGAGGAAAATCAATTAGAAAGTGAAAATTTCTTAGGCTATTATGATAGAAAAGGGAAAACGTATTTCTATGATTTATTAAAGTCATTGTCTGATATTTCTAATTTAGAAGCAACTGATTTTATTGATTGGGGACATGATGAAAATTATGTAAAAGCAATTGGAGTTGGAGAATGTGCTGGAGTTGTAATAGATTTAATTGCCACATTATTATTTGAAAGTGAAGAGAAACTCACTCATGCAAAAGAGGCGTTAAAAGAAAATCAACTTTCAGATAGTATATACCATTCGTATACAGCATTAGTAAATACAGCCAAAGCTTTGTTGACTTCTGAAGGAATAAAAACCAATACACAAGCTGGGATTATTCAGAATTTTGATGCTCATTTTGTAGCAAATAACACTATTGAATTGCCAACAACTTTTGCAGAATTAATTTATCAAATTAAAGAAGAAAAACCTTCTAAAACTTTTGCAGAAAGCTATTTGGCAGATGCAACAAACTTTTATAAAAAGGTGGATGTATTTAGAAAAAATATTGTCAGTCATGATTAAAAAAGAACCAAAATTAACAGTAGTCGGTGCTGGTCCAGGAGATGCAGAATTGATAACGGTAAAAGCAATTAAAGCATTAAAAGCTGCAGATGTAGTCTTGTATGATGCGCTGGTAAATGATGAATTGTTGGAGTATGTAAAGCCAACTTCAGAATTGATTTTTGTAGGAAAACGTAGCGGTTGTTATCACTATCAACAAGATCAAATAAATGAATTAATTGTTGCTCGTGCTCATTCTCATGGTCATGTAGTTCGCTTAAAAGGAGGAGACCCATTTATTTTTGGAAGAGGAGCAGAAGAAATGGAATATGCAGCAAGTTTTGGATTGAAAACAGCGGTTGTTCCTGGGATTTCATCTTCAATGGCCGTACCAGCATCTCAAAATATTCCTGTTACAAAACGTGGAAGTTCAGAGAGTTTTTGGGTGATTACTGGAACTACCAAAGATCATAAAATATCGAAAGATATTGCCTTGGCTGCAAAGTCAAGTGCAACAGTTGTAGTGTTAATGGGAATGGGGAAGTTGCCCGAAATTATTGCTTTATTTCAAAAAGAAGGAAAGCAGAATTTACCAGTAGCAATTATTCAAGACGGAACAACATTAAGAGAAAAAGTAGGCGTTGGAACTGTGGATACTATTTTAAATATAGTAGATGAGCAATCATTAAGCAATCCTGCGATAATTGTATTTGGAGAAGTTGTAAAACATAGAGAAATCTTGAAAAACATTGCAGTTCAACATAACGAAAAGGAATTGGTATGCTCGTAGAAGAAAGAAATAATTTGTATCCAATTTTCTTAAAAGTACATCAATTAGAAGTGTTAATTGTTGGAGGTGGTAACGTAGGTTTAGAGAAACTATCGTTTTTGTTAAAATCAAGTCCAAATGCAAATGTGCAATTGGTTGCTCCAGAAATTGATAGAGAAATACTTGAATTGGCAAAGAAGCATCAAATAAGTTTAGTTCAAAAAAGTTTTGAAAACGTCTTTTTAGAAAGCAAACATTTGGTGATAGTTGCTACGGATAATGAAGCAAAAAATATCGAAATATATAACGAATGTAAGCGTCGAAATTTGTTGGTAAATTTAGCAGATAATCCAAGGTATTGCGATTTCTATTTAGGTGGAATTGTAACAAAAGGAAATGTGAAAATAGCTATTTCTACAAATGGGAAATCGCCAACAACAGCAAAACGATTACGTCAGTTTTTTGAAGAAGTAATTCCAGAAAATATTGACGATTTAGTACAGAATTTAAATAGATATAGAAAATCAATCAAAGGAAATTTTGAAGAAAAAGTGAGTACTCTTAATGAGCTCACCAAAAGTTTAGTAAAATAATGATTACAACAGATATATTAATTATTGGCGCAGGACCAACAGGATTATTTACCGTTTTTGAAGCAGGATTATTAAAGTTAAAATGTCATTTAATTGACGCATTGCCACAACCTGGTGGACAATGTTCTGAGATTTATCCGAAGAAACCTATTTATGATATTCCGGGATTCCCAGAAATTTTAGCAGGTGATTTAACTACTAATTTATTAGAGCAAAGTAAACAGTTTGAACCAGGTTTTACGTTGGGAGAACGTGCTGAAACTATAGAAAAACAAGATGATGGTAGCTTTATTGTTACTACTAATAAAGGAACAAAACATCAAGCTCCAATTGTTGCGATTGCTGGTGGATTAGGAAGTTTTGAACCTAGAAAACCACCAATTCCAAACATTGCAGATTATGAAGATCATGGAGTTGAGTATATGATTAAAGATCCAGAGGTATACCGCGATAAAAAAGTAGTGATTGCTGGTGGTGGAGATTCTGCTTTAGATTGGGCTGTTTTCTTAACAGATGTTGCAGAGGAAGTGACGTTGGTGCACAGAAGAAATGAGTTTAGAGGCGCATTAGATTCGGTTGATAAAGTTCAGGAATTAAAAAACTTAGGAAAAATAAACTTGATAACTCCTGCTGAAATCAAAGGCATTTTAGGAACTGGAAAAGTAACAGGAGTAGCCGTTGAGAAAAAAGGAGAAGCGCCATTTATTGTAGATGCAGATCATTTCATTCCGTTGTTTGGTTTGTCTCCAAAATTAGGTCCAATTGGAAATTGGGGTTTAGAAATAGAGAAAAATGCAATTAAGGTAGATAATGCGTTGGATTATCAAACGAATATACCAGGAGTTTATGCCATTGGAGATGTGAATACCTATCCAGGGAAATTGAAACTAATTTTATGTGGTTTTCATGAGGCAACATTAATGTGTCAAAGCGCTTTCAAACGAATCTTTCCAGATAAAAAGTATGTGATGAAATATACAACGGTTGGGGGTATAGATGGTTTTGATGGGACAAGAAAAGAAGCGCCAAAGGCAGTAGTAAAAGCAATAAATTAGTTTTGTTGTTGGTGCCACATCGAGCGCAGTCGAGATGTCTCAAAGACGAACTAAAACAAAAAAAACATGTCAGATATTACATTAAAAATTACAGATAGAGAAGGTGTTTTGTACGAAGTTCTAGCGCCAACAGATATGGCGATGAACTTAATGGAAGTGGTTCGTTCTTATGAATTAGCTCCAGAGGGAACTATTGGTGTTTGTGGCGGAATGGCAATGTGTGCATCTTGTCAATGTTATGTGAAAACAGATCATGAATTACCAGAAATGGGACAAGATGAAGATATGATGTTAGCTGAAGCTTTTTATGTAGAAGACAATAGTAGATTAGGTTGTCAAATTCAGATAACACCCAAAATGGATGGATTGGAAGTTGAATTGGCTCCAGAAATGTAACAAATAATGAGCGTATTTATAGAAAATAGAAAAGCAATATCCTATTCAGTTTGTTTAAAAGATAGCGTTGCGAATTTTACCAAACAGCTTTATTATGCGCTGTTTGATGAGGTGTATCAACAGAAGAATTGGGATAGGATTAAAAAGCAGTTTTTTGAAATTTTAAAGAGGTTTTCTATTGATGATGTGCATATTATTTGGAACCAATATGAGTCGACATTCTCAGAGATAAGAATCAAGCTAGATTTAGATGCCATTGCTTTTGAAAGTACAGATCCAGCGTGTAAAAGTTTGGAAGAAGTGTATTTGGCCTATCCTGGTTTTTATGCAATTGCCGTGTATCGTTTAAGTCATGAGTTGGAAAAATTACACTTGGAAACTTTTGCAAGAATGATGAGCGAATATGCGCATAGTGTTACAGGAACTGATATTCATCCGGGAGCAAAAATTGGAGAATCATTTTTTATCGACCATGCAACAGGAACCGTGATTGGAGAAACAACCATTATTAAAAATAATGTAAAAATGTATCAAGGAGTAACTTTGGGCGGAATTCAAGTAAAGAAAAGCTTAGCAGCAACAAAAAGACATCCAACTATTGAAGATGATGTAACCATTTATGCGAATGCAACCATATTAGGAGGCGATGTTGTGATTGGTGCGAATAGCATTATTGGAGCCAATGTCTGTGTGATGGATTCGATTCCTGAAAACTCATTAGTCACGCAGCAATCAAAATATAAAATAATTAGCAGATAATAATACGATGAAAATAAGAAGAATAACAGATTGTATTGGAAATACACCATTAGTAGAGGTGAGTTCTATCTTAAAAAAAGAAGGTGTTCGATTGTTATTGAAATTGGAAGGAGATAACCCGGGCGGAAGTGTAAAAGATAGAGCTGCTTATCATATGATTAATGAAGCGATCAAGCGTAGAAACATAAAAAAAGGAGACTATCTTGTAGAAGCAACCAGCGGAAACACAGGAATTGCTTTAGCGTTTATAGCAAAAGTATTAGAAGTAAATATGGTGCTGGTAATGCCAGAAAATTCGACTGAAGAGCGTGTGAAAACAATGCGTTCTTATGGAGCTGAAGTAATATTAACTCCGGCTGATAAAGGAATCGAAGGCTCTAGAGATGTGGCGTTGACATTAAAGTATAAAAAAGGGTATTTTATGTTGAATCAATTTGAAAACAATGATAATTGGAAAGCACATTATAAAACTACTGGACCAGAAATTTGGAATGATACAGAAGGAGAAGTCACACATTTTGTGTCAGCAATGGGAACAACAGGGACAATTATGGGGGTTTCAACTTATTTGAAAGAGCAAAATTCTGATATTATAATTGTGGGAGCACAACCAAAAGATGGGGCTAAAATTCCGGGAATCAGAAAATGGACAAAAGAATATATGCCAGGAATTTTTGATAAAAAAAAGGTAGATAAAGTATTTGAAGTAAGTGAAGAAGAGGCCAAAATAATGACTCAGAGATTGGCAAGTGAAGAAGGTGTATTTGGGGGAATGAGCAGTGGTGGAGCAGTGCATGTTGCGTTAAAATTAGCAGAAACAATTACAAAAGGAACTATTGTAGCTGTTGTCTGTGATCGTGGAGATAGATACCTGTCTTCAAGACTTTTTGAAAATTAAAAATCTTAATAAAAACAGTGTAAATGAAAAAAATAATACGTTAATTTGCACTTTAGTTCATTAACTTAATACGAATGTTATCAAGAAAGGTGGAGGGATTAGACCCGTTGAAACCTTAGCAACCCTCTGTGTAAACAGAGAAGGTGCTAAATTCTACTTTTATACTGAAGAGATTTCGGTGTATGAGAGAGATAACGGAAAGAACTTTCCTCTTTTCCTGATAACTTCTACTATACAATATCAGGAATGTCAAACATTTACAAAGAAATACAAAAACGAATTCTCGTGCTCGATGGAGCTATGGGAACCATGCTTCAGGCGTATAAATTTACCGAAGAAGATTTTCGTGGGGAGCGTTTTAAGGAATATCCAACTTCACTAAAAGGAAATAACGATTTACTTTCATTAACTCAACCAAAAGCAATAAAAGAAGTGCATGCAGAATACTTTGCTGCAGGAGCTGATATAGTAGAAACCAATACTTTTTCTGGAACTACAATTGCTATGGCAGATTATCAAATGGAAAATTTGGTGTACGAGCTAAATTACGAATCTGCAAAAATAGCCAAAGAAGTAGCCGATGAATTTACAGCAAGAGAACCACATAAACCTAGATTTGTAGCTGGTTCAATAGGACCAACCAATAGAACAGCAAGTATGTCTCCAGATGTAAACGATCCTGGATATAGAGCAGTTACTTTTGATGAATTACGCATTGCTTATAAGCAGCAGGTAGAAGCATTGTTAGATGGTGGTTCTGATCTTTTATTAGTAGAAACTGTTTTTGATACTTTGAATGCCAAAGCCGCATTATTTGCTATAGAAGAAGTGAAAGCTGAACGAAAAATTGAAATTCCGGTAATGTTAAGTGGGACGATTACAGACGCCAGTGGTAGAACTTTATCTGGGCAAACTGCCGAAGCTTTTTTAATTTCTGTATCTCATATTCCATTATTATCTGTTGGATTTAATTGTGCCTTAGGAGCGAACTTATTACAACCACATTTAGAAGCAATCGCTTCAAAAACTGAATTTGCTATTTCTGCACATCCAAATGCAGGATTGCCAAATGCATTTGGAGAGTATGATGAAACTGCTGAAGAAATGGCAGATCAAATTGAAGAATATTTAAAGAAGGACTTGATCAATATTATTGGAGGGTGTTGTGGGACAACACCAGAACATATATCAGCAATTGCTGAATTGGCAACAAAATACACACCGAGAAAATGCAAATAAAACAAGAAAAATATTTAAAGCTATCAGGTTTAGAACCGTTGGTTTTAAATGAGTATAGCAATTTTATCAATGTTGGTGAGCGTACAAATGTTGCAGGGTCTCGTAAGTTTTTGCGATTGATAAAAGAAGAGAAGTTTGATGAGGCATTGGCAATCGCTAGGCATCAAGTAGAAGGAGGAGCCCAAATCATTGATATAAATATGGATGATGGTTTGATTGATGGGAAAGAAGCCATGGTTCGCTTTTTAAACTTGATTGCAGCCGAACCAGATATTTGTAGAGTTCCCTTAATGATTGACAGTTCTAAATGGGAGATTATTGAAGCAGGACTGCAAGTTGTACAGGGGAAATCTGTAGTAAATTCTATTTCTTTAAAAGAAGGAGAAGAGAAATTTATATGGGAAGCAACGCAGATTAAAAGATACGGAGCAGCAGTAATTGTAATGGCGTTTGACGAAGTTGGACAAGCTGATAATTACCAAAGAAGAATAGAAATTGCAGAACGATCGTATCGCGTATTAGTTGATAAGGTTGGTTTTACATCCGAAGATATAATTTTCGATTTAAATATTTTCCCTGTCGCAACAGGAATGGATGAGCACAAAAAAAATGCCATCGACTTTATTGAAGCAACACGTTGGGTGAGACAAAATTTGCCAAATGTAAGTGTAAGTGGAGGTGTAAGTAATGTGTCCTTTTCATTTAGAGGAAATAATACTGTAAGAGAAGCAATGCATTCTGTTTTCTTGTATTATGCAATTCAGGCCGGAATGAATATGGGAATTGTAAATCCAGCAATGTTAGAGATTTATGATGACATTCCGAAAGATTTATTAGAGCACATAGAAGATGTTGTTTTAAACAGAAGAGACGATGCAACAGAACGTTTATTGGATTTTGCAGAAACAGTAAAGGGTGTTAAAAAGCAAGATGAAACAAAAGTATTGGAATGGAGAAGTTTGCCATTACAGGAAAGAATTACACATGCTTTGGTAAAAGGAATAGACACTTTTATTGTTGAGGATGCAGAAGAAGCTCGGTTAGCTGCTGAAAAGCCAATTGAAGTTATTGAAGGTCATTTAATGATTGGAATGAATGTGGTTGGAGATTTGTTTGGAGCGGGAAAAATGTTTTTGCCACAAGTAGTAAAGTCTGCTCGAGTAATGAAAAAGGCAGTTGCTTATTTGAATCCTTTTATTGAAGAAGAAAAAGGAGAAGAACAAAAGGCACTCGGTAAAATATTGATGGCAACCGTAAAAGGTGATGTGCATGATATTGGTAAAAATATTGTGAGTGTTGTTTTGGGATGTAACAATTATGAAATTGTTGATTTAGGAGTGATGGTTCCTCCAGAAAAAATTATTGAAGCAGCTAAAAAGGAGAACGTAGATATCATTGGATTGTCTGGGTTGATAACTCCTTCATTGGATGAAATGGTGTATTTAGCAAAAGAAATGGAACGTCAAGATTTTTCAGTTCCCTTATTAATTGGTGGGGCAACAACCTCAAAAGCACATACGGCTGTGAAGATAGATCCGCAGTATAAAAATGCAGTTGTTCATGTAAATGATGCCTCTAGAGCTGTAACAGTTGTGAGTGATTTATTGAATAAAGAAACAAGCAATCTATACGTAGCTAAGTTGAAAAAAGACTACGATGAGTTTCGTGAAAAATTTCTAAAAAGAGGAAAATCGAAGGCCTATGTTTCAATAGAGGAAGCACGAAAACGAAAGTTTAAAATTGATTGGGAAAGTACATCAATTGTAAAGCCAAATGAACTTGGAATTCAAACTTTAGAGCAACTGAGTTTAAAAGAAATAGTGCCATTTATTGATTGGAGCCCATTTTTTAGAAGTTGGGATTTACATGGAAGATATCCAGATATTTTAACGGATGAAGTTGTAGGAGAACAAGCAACGCAATTATTTGAAGATGCTCAGGTGATATTAAATGAAATCATCACGAAACAATTGTTGAAACCAAAAGCAATATTTGGTTTGTTTGAAGCAAATACAATCAACGATGATGATATTTCTATCCAGAAAAAAGGAGAAGAGATCGCTGTTTTTAGAACACTAAGACAACAACTTAAAAAAAGAGAAGGGAAACCAAGTTTCGCCTTGTCAGATTTTGTGGCTCCAAAAGAAATTAATAAACAAGATTATATGGGGGCTTTTTGTACAGCTATTTTTGGAGCCGATGAATTGGCAAAAATATATAGAGACAAAGAGGATGATTATAATGCAATTATGGTGCAAGCAATTGCAGATCGTTTTGCAGAAGGATTTGCAGAATATTTACATCACCGAGTAAGAACAAAGCATTGGGGATATGCATCTGATGAAACATTAAGCAATGAAGAACTGATTAAAGAAGGATATAAAGGAATTCGACCAGCACCAGGATATCCGGCATGTCCAGATCATTTGGAAAAAGAAACGATTTGGAAGTTGTTAAAAGTAGATGAAAGAATTGGAGTAACGCTAACAGAAAGTTTAGCTATGTGGCCAGCAGCAGCAGTTTCTGGATATTATTTTGCAAATGAAGAAGCGAAGTATTTTGGCTTAGGGAAAATCACAGATGATCAGGTTCGGGATTTTGCAAATAGAAAAGGAATCGCATTAGAAAAAGCTAGAAAATGGTTGCATCCTGCGATAGCAGATAATTAAAAGAGATTAAAAATGAATGCGAAATTTATAGAATTAAAGGTAAGGAGTCACATTATTTCTCATGGGTACGATGAAAATAATAAGGAAATCACTGAGGAGGTAATTGCAGAGCGTTTTTCTCCAAAAGCAATTGCCATTAGTAGAATAAAGTCACTTAGCGACAAATATGTATTGACAGATTATACAGGTGGAAGGTGGATTTATTGGGAATATGAAGAGTCGTATGAGTCGATTAAAAATCAATTATTAAAATAACATACTGAACTAAATTCAGCAGAAATGAAAGTAACAGAACATATTAAAAAAGCAAACGGAAAAACATTGTTTTCGTTTGAACTCATTCCGCCAAAAAAGGGAAATAATATTCAAGATTTGTATAATAATATAGATCCGTTGATGGAATTCAATCCGCCTTT
>Ga0209292_1000171_pt1 | contig 91859 bp, 71 predicted proteins | sample GOMGulsemesocosm_2_FD_184634 | JGI IMG/M metagenome (GOLD analysis project Ga0209292, IMG submission 184634) | Methane-oxidizing microbial communities from mesocosms in the Gulf of Mexico - GOM9C Gulf of Mexico (SPAdes) (version 2) | ecosystem: Environmental > Aquatic > Marine > Cold seeps... | reverse complement strand
GTCAAAAAATTGGTTTGACGAACAAAAGTCTGCTGGTCACTCTTATTCTTCAAGAATGCCTGATATTGAATTAGATGTTGAACGTTGTATTTACAAACTCAACATGCTTGAAGAAGAAACTTTCTTAAACGTACATGGTATAAAAGACATTAACCGTCGTATGTCAATTGGTGAAGCGAAAGCTCGTCGTGCGAAGAAAGAAATGGTTGAAGCGAATTTACGTCTAGTTATCTCTATTGCGAAGAAATATACCAACCGTGGTTTACAATTCTTGGATTTGATCCAAGAAGGTAACATTGGTTTGATGAAAGCTGTTGATAAGTTTGAATACCGTCGTGGTTACAAATTCTCAACTTATGCAACATGGTGGATTCGCCAAGCAATCACTCGTTCAATTGCTGACCAAGCACGTACAATTCGTATTCCAGTACACATGATTGAAACGATTAACAAACTTAATCGTATTTCTCGTCAAATGTTACAAGAAATGGGTCGTGAACCAACACCTGAAGAATTAGCTGAACGCATGATAATGCCTGAAAATAGCGAAAGAGCCTATTTCAATGGAAACGCCAATTGGTGATGATGAAGATTCACACTTAGGTGACTTTATAGAAGATGGCAGCGGTGAATTACCAGTTGACTCTGCAACTTCTGAAAACTTAAAAAATGCAACACATGAAGTATTGGCAGGTTTAACTGCCCGTGAAGCAAAAGTATTAAGAATGCGTTTTGGTATTGATATGAATACCGATCACACGTTAGAAGAAGTGGGCAAACAGTTTGATGTTACACGTGAACGTATTCGTCAGATTGAAGCAAAAGCATTACGTAAATTGCGTCACCCTTCTCGCTCTGAGCAATTGAAAAGTTTCTTAGATGGTGAGTAATAACTGACCCTTTATTCTAAGCACTACTGTTCAAAAAAAATCCAGCCAAAAGGCTGGATTTTTTATATCTAAAGAACTTTATAAACTAGCTAAACATGGCTTTCACATCAATAACTAGTGCTTCAAATTCTACACTTTGCATAAATTCAATATCCGGCATAATACCTTTACTCACATAGCTTTTTAATAGTGCAGCTCTTGTTGATTCATTTTTGAAAATATCATGATAAATAGCTCCTGCTCGGATAAAATCAAGATAATGAGCTTCAACTGGCAATACCGTTAAATCGCTCCAAGACTTCACTATCTCGGTGAGTTCTTCTGAAAATCCCCAAGCTTTAGTCACTTCTACACCAATATCTGAAGATAACTTAATGATCGCTTGTTGCAAGAAAGTAGGATTAGCAAATACATCTGGATGACTTTCAGCCTCAGTTAATATAGGTAAAACACCAATACTATGGACTAAAGCGGCCAGAGCAACATTATCTAAACTCAATGGTGCATGTTTATTGGCTCGTAAATAAAAGGTCATTAAACTAATAGCAACAGAAGCAACATCGACCGTTTTAGCCCATGATTTCTTCAAATACAATGCTACAATTTTATTTTCTGAAACAAACACTTGCTCAAGTGCCATCGCTGTTGCAATACTCTTAATTTGCCTTAAACCAATACGAGTAACCGCTTGGTTTACTGTTTCAACTTTAACGCTTCGTCCTAACATTGCACTATTGGCAACCTTTAACATGCCCATAGAAAGCGCAGGATCTAGACTGATCACTTCACTCATATGATTCAGGTTAACCTCAGGATCATCAGCAGACTCTCTAACTTTAAGGGCAATTTCAGGCAGAGTCGGTAATACCAAGCTCCCCTGCTTAATTTTTTCAACTAATATTGTATAAAGTGCGTTTTCCGTTCCCATAAAGATACCTTTTCAGCCTATTATTCTTCTCTCTTTAAAAGTAGCACATAATTAGCTAGTTAATATTTTTTTTACTCCATAATGTTAAATTTATCAATACAGTACAAAAAACAGGCGAACCGAATAAAAACATGACTATTTCAACTGAAATTGATCAAGATCAAAGCAGTGGGCACTTTAATTGTAAACTTCAGGCGCTATCCCTATAATGCGCGCCTTTTTATCATGAATTTACCCTGATGCTAAAACCAGAATTATTATCCCCTGCAGGTAGTTTAAAAAATATGCGCTACGCATTTGCTTACGGCGCAGATGCTGTATATGCAGGACAGCCTCGCTACTCATTACGTGTTCGTAATAATGAATTCAACTTAGCCACTATTAAAGAAGGTATTGAAGAAGCTCATCAGCTTGGGAAAAAATTCTACCTAGTTAATAATATAGCGCCGCATAATAGTAAATTAAATACCTTTCTTAAAGATATAGCCCCTGTTATTGCGATGAAGCCTGACGCCTTGATCATGTCCGATCCGGGCTTGATCATGTTGGTAAGAGAAAACTTTCCAGAAATAAGCATTCACCTTTCCGTGCAAGCGAATGCAGTGAACTGGGCAACCGTTAAATTTTGGTATCAACAAGGGGTTGAAAGAGTCATTCTTTCTCGAGAGCTTTCATTAGATGAAATAGAAGATATTCGATTGCATTGTCCTGAAATGGAAATTGAAGTTTTTGTGCATGGTGCATTGTGTATGGCTTATTCTGGCCGCTGTTTATTATCTGGCTACATCAACAAGCGAGACCCAAATCAAGGCACTTGCACCAATTCTTGCCGTTGGAAATATGATGTGCACGCCGCGAAAGAAACAGAAACAGGCGACGTAATTGCCGAGCCAGTTAATATTTATATGCCTGACGAAAAGCCGGTTGACGATATTGTGTTATTGCAAGAACAAGGTCGCCCGGGGGAATATATGCCTGCATTTGAAGATGAGCACGGCACTTATATTATGAATTCCAAAGATTTACGCGCCGTAGAGCATGTAGAGCGTTTAATTAAAATAGGTGTACATTCGCTTAAGATTGAAGGTCGAACCAAATCCTTTTACTACTGTGCCCGCACCGCACAAATATATAGCCAAGCTATTTTAGACACATTGGGTGACAAGCCATTTAATCCACAACTCAATACAGACTTAGAGCACCTAGCACACCGTGGTTATACCGAAGGCTTTTTACAACGTCATCGTCATGGCGATACACAAAACTACGACTACGGTTATTCAAAGAGTGATACTCAACAATTTGTTGGCGAAGTGCTCAGTAGAAGTGATGCTACCGGTCTGATTGAGATTGATGTTAAAAACAAGTTTTTAGTGGGTGATCAAATTGAACTCATGACACCTAAAGGAAATAAAACTTTTACCTTAACTCATATGGAGAATGCCAAAGGTGAATTCATTGATGATGCTAAAGGCTCTGGCCATAAGGTTTTTATCAAACTTGATGATGACTCTGAACTTTCCCCTGAGCTTGACCTTAAATTCAGCATTATTATGAGATACCTTGAAGAGGGTGGCACAACGCGTCATCCATTTGCTCAGAATCAGGCAAAGTAATAGATGGCATTAATAATTGAAGATTCGTGCATTAACTGCGACATGTGTGATCCAGAATGTCCGAATCAGGCAATTACTTTAGGTGATGATATCTATGAAATTGATGCTGATAAATGTACTGAATGTATTGGCCATTACGATAAGCCCACTTGTATTTCAGTTTGCCCTATCGACTGTATCAAAAAAGATGTCAACCATGTTGAAAGTGAAGATGAGCTATTAGCTAAGTTCATCTCAATGCATGGCTAAATCTGAGCTCAGCTTAGCTAACATATAGCTTTGATCGCTGCCGCTAAAGCCAACCATGACTATTACTCGCTCTCATTCTCCTTATTTTCCTCTGTCGCTGAGGTAATTGGCTCAACAACTATACGATTATCATAATAAACCTTAGTAGGGCCGTACTCTCTTTTAAATGAACAAATGCCATCTGCAATAGAAATTTCAGCCCCAGATAAAATAGAATGTGTAGCTACAACTTCAATTACTTTAATATGCTCTGTCATTTTATCTGTCGTTTGGTAATAGCTTTTATTTATTTTACTGATTAGAGGTAATTGCTTTTTTAACGCATCATTTAAACGAGATAATAAATCTTCTCTTTCTAGCTGTTTATTTTCAATTTGAGAAATTAGCTTGGATATTTGACGAGTTCTTTCTATTAAGTGTTCACTCTTATCATTCAGCTTATTTTTTAACTCAGCATAAGCATCAAGTAAGTGGTTAAAATCTAATGTTGTAGCAGCACTAGACAAAGAACCTATGATCCCTGCATGTATACTTTTTCCCCCTTGGATATAGCAGCTAAACAACTTCCCATCTGCAGCACTTTCTTTACCTACCCACAATGCTCCTATTAATGTTACTTGACTGTGAGAAAGGTAAGCTTCAACGGTTATATCTCCTTTAGCGCGTAAATTGGCATATTGAATATACTTTGCCTTGATAAAACCGCCAGAAACCAACATACAGCTATTTGAGAAACCATCAAACTCACCTTCGACTTGATGACCAATAATCCCTTGCTCAACAATAATATCACCACCCGCACGAACCTTAGCATATTCAATAGTGCCACCAACAATTACATCGCCAGTCACATTAACCGTCATAGCTTCAGCAATATCCCCTTGTACGATCAGTGTGCCATCAAAATTAACATTTCCAATACCAACATCAACGGTGTCAACACTAAAAACCTCAAAAACAGAAACTCCGGTTGGTATGCGTTTAGGCATACCATCAAGATCCGAAATAATGACAGTATTTTCTTCATCAAAAAAACTGACTCCTTCACCTAGTTCAATTATTTCAGGCTCTCCAGCCTCACTTTCCAAAACAGTACCAGTAACCGTGTAACCAGGCACACCATCTGTTGGTGCAATTAATTGGGCTAATTTAGTGCCTTTTTTGACAAAGAGAATATCCCCTAAGTCGCGCATATCTACTTTGCCATCCGCTAGTTTTTTAGGGGCAAGAATACGTGCCATAGGATCATCAGTTAAGTAATCAATAAAACCATCGTCACCTTTAATTGCTAAAGCGCCCTGAGCAACTTTTACCGATAATATTTCTCCGGACTCTGACTCTTTTGCCTGGCGAATAATTAATTTAATGGCGGCGCCTGAAAGCCCTTTTTTGATCTCATTTTCAGATAAAAAGTTGAGCACCTCTTTTGCTTTTAGATGTTTTCCACCTTGAGCACAGCTTAGTGACAGCTCTGCGCTCATTGCATCATCAGATATATTGATACTCAACTGCGCATCTACGGCATGGGCAACGATTTTTGAAAACTCAATATCTTCATCTGAGCTTTCATCAAGTAACTTGGCATTAAGTTCATCGGATAACGCTCTGACCGCGTCTTCATCTAGCAAGTATGATTTAAATTTAGAGCTATCGAATGCTTTTTTAATTTTATCGAAGGTAAGTGCAGAGGAACTTCTTGCATGCTTGATGGCTAATTCTACTTCATCTTCATTTTCAGCAAGGCTAAAAATCATGTCGCTTATCATTTATTCATAGTAACTTGTTTAAAAACATACCAAATTTAGATTGTTTGTACAAACAGATGACATGAAAAAGTAACGTAAGCGTATTGATAATATACCAATACGCTTAACAGAAATTAAACAGAGATAGGAGCTTTAATATGGGCATGTGATTGATAGTTTTGTAATTCGAAATCTTCAAATTTAAAATCAAAAATACTGGTTACTTCGGGATTAATTGCCATAGTTGGCAAAGTTAAAGGTTCACGCGATAGTTGCTCTTGCACTTGTTCCATATGGTTTAAATATAAATGAGCGTCACCAAAAGTATGAACAAAGTCGCCAAGCTCTAGGTTACACACTTGAGCAATCATCATAGTAAACAGTGCATAGCTGGCAATATTAAAAGGCACACCTAAAAATATGTCAGCACTGCGTTGATATAATTGACAAGAAAGTTTGCCATCTAAAACATAAAATTGAAAAAGTGTATGACAAGGAGGAAGAGCTTGTTTTCCTAACTTTGCATTTTCACTTGGACTAATCGAGGTATCAGGCAGTAACGCCGGATTCCAAGCAGTAATAATATGACGGCGAGAATCAGGGTTGTTTTTTAAATCATCAATTAATTGAGTTAATTGATCTATAGTTTGACCGTCAGCAGCAGGCCAATTACGCCATTGCACGCCATACACTGGACCTAACTCTCCTTCTTCAGTTGCCCATGCATCCCAAATTTTAACACCATTTTCTTGTAAATAGGCAATATTAGAATCACCTTTAATAAACCATAATAACTCATGAATAATAGATTTAAGGTGACATTTTTTCGTGGTAACTAACGGAAAGCCTTTTGCCAAATCAAAACGCATTTGGTGACCAAAAATACTCTTAGTTCCTGTGCCTGTTCTATCTGACTTTTCAACACCCTGTTCAAAGACCTGACGCATTAAATCTAAATATGCTTTCATGTTTATTCTTTCCTATGTGATTCCTAGTAAAATCACTTTAATACCTATGACCCAAGAGCTAAATTATGCCGAATTTTCTACAAAATAGCTAAGACCAAATCATTTTAATCGCCACAATAATCAAGAAGCCAGCAAATATTCTTTTCAAGGTGTCAACAGGTAGCTTAGCTGCCCATTTAACCCCAAGTGGCGCACATAAAGAAGAGGTTAAAATAATACCTAGTAAGGCGGGTAGATAAATGTAACCTAAGCTCCATTGCGGCATACTAGGTTGATCTAATCCTGTTAAAATAAACCCTAAAGCACCAAAAACAGCTACCACAACACCACAAACAGAAGCAGTACCAATAGCTTGTCTAATAGGTAAAGAAAAAAAGCTTAATGTAGGCACTAAAATAGCGCCACCACCAATGCCCATAATGCTAGAAATAGTTCCAGTACTTAGACCAATAACTTTCATCACCCAAATCTCTGGCATAGGCTTAGCATTTTTAACTCGAATAGAAAGCAACATATAAGATGCTAACAACAGCACTGCAATAGAAAATATATAGGTTAACAGTTCATTAGAAAGCGTATCAGCAACATATGCCCCTAGCATAGCGCCAATACCAACCGTCAACATAATAGGCCGGGTAATTGACCAATCAATGTTACGATTTTTCTGATGGGCAAAGCTTGACGATGACGTAGTAAATACAATAGAAGCTAACGAAGTGGCAATGGCAACCGGCATGACCAACTCAGCAGAAAAACCAAATAATGGCAGGAAAAAAATCAAGGCGGGTACAATAACTAAGCCACCACCAATTCCAAGTAAACCTGCTAAAAATCCAGCCAAGGCCCCTAAAAAAATACAAAGAATAAAAATACTAATGACCATTATTTCCAGCTTAATTATGATGATGCGTAATTATATCAATTTCATCTAAGGTATTATATACCCAAAATATTTCTTCAAAGTGTCTCATTGAAATAAACAGGACATGACAAATGTCACCTGTAATTAATGACATTACTCAATTAATACTTTCATCGCACTAATCAATAATACACCTACAACTCAAGCTAATGAATAATTGGCACAAAGCTCAATAATACTGAGTGAAGTAACTGATAGGTGAAGTTATGCAGCAAAAAAAACAGATAAAAATAGCAAGTATCAAACAGGCATCTAAAGTTTTTGATAAGAAGTATGCACTAAAAGATATCACTTTAAATATTTATCAAGGAGAAGTGCTTGCTATTTTAGGCCCTAATGGTGCAGGTAAAACCACACTTATAAATTTAATGTTAGGTCGATTGAGTCTTTCATCAGGTGACATCAATATACTCGGTTACCAACCTGGTGACATCGCGCTGAAACGTTTATCAGGTGCAATGTTACAAGTTGCAAAACTACCTGATATGTCGACCATTAAAGAGCATATTGAGCTATTTCAAAGTTACTACGTAACACCTATGCCTTATCAGCAAGTTATTGCGCTAGCAGGGTTAACTGAAATTGAAAACAGCTTAAGCAAAAACCTTTCTGGCGGTCAAAAACAGCGCTTGTTATTTGCTTTATCTATTTGTGGGAATCCTAAATTACTATTTTTAGATGAGCCAAGTGTAGGCATGGATATCAACGCAAGGAAGTCTTTATGGCAAGCAATCACTGCATTAAAACAGCAAGGCACCAGTGTGATATTAACCACACATTATTTAGAAGAAGCCGATCAGTTATCAGATCGCATTATTATGATAAATCAAGGCTGCATCATTGAACAAGGCTCTCCTTCGGTTATTAAATCGCGAGTAAACAGCAAGCTGATTCGCTTTTTTAGTACAGATAAAATCAGCCACTTTTCTGCTCTTAGCACAGTAAAGCATATTGAAAAGTCAGGTAAGTACTATGAAATACAAAGTAACTATCCAGAGAATACGCTTAAAGAGCTCTTTGCTATGAATACTGATATCGCTGATATCAGTATTACTGGGGCCGATTTAGAAGAGGCCTTTATCTTAATTAATGAAGATGCTGAATTAGATAAATCAGCGTAGAACTTTTGTGTATAAAACAAACTAAATTAGATACCTAGGATAAATTATGCAATCTACACTTTCACTACAACCTAACCTTTGGCGGATATATTTTTTAGAAGCCAAAACAGAAACCATGCGCCTATTAAGAACCCCTGGTTTTTATATTCCGACATTTCTCTTTCCTATGATGTTTTATTCTTTTTTTGGCATCATGTTTAGCATGAGTGCTGCTATGCCGACTTATCTCATGGTCACTTACGGGGTATTTGGCATTATCGGCCCAGCTCTGTTTTCATTCGGTGTAGGGATTGCTGTTGAGCGTGGTCAAGGTTGGTTTGATATCAAAGAAGTATCTCCCATGCCTGCATCCGCTTACATATTTGCACGTGTTGCATTAACTTTCATTTTTTCACTGGTCATTGTCTTATCACTTTTTATTATCGGCTCTATATTTGCTGACGTAGTGTTATGGCAAAGCCAGTGGTTATTAATTGCAGTTATTTTAGTTATTGGATCTATTCCCTTTTGTGCAATCGGTATGACTTTAGGACTGTATTTAAAATCCAACAGTGCTCCTGCAACGGTTAACCTTATTTATTTACCGATGGGCTTTCTTTCCGGTCTTTGGTTACCTATCACTATGCTGCCTGACTTTTTGCAAAGCTTTGCCAATGTTTTACCCCCTTACCATTTAGCTCAATTAGCTCTCAAGGTAATTGACATGGATATCGGCGCGAATATTTGGCTCCACATCATAGTCTTAGTTGCCGACTCACTTGCCTTCATGCTTTTGGCCAGCAAAGCATATAATAAAAAGGACAAACAATAATGAATCTAAAATCAAGCATAATACTCGCTTTATTGATAACACTTGTCGTTGGTACTTTTCTCTTTTTACCTGAGCCTCAACTAGCAGTAAAACCGAAGAAAACCAATGAAAGTACTACGAAAGAAGCGCCAAAAGAAGTCAGCACAAATTTCATTATCAGGAATGTACGCTTATTTGATGGTGATGAAGCGTTCGAAAATATAGATGTAGAAGTCGTCAATAATAAAATCAATCGTATTGCCGTCAACTTAACAAACAAAAAAGAGCTTTCAGAGCTTGATGCAACGGGAAAGACGCTTATTCCGGGGTTAATTGATAGCCATACTCACGCTTGGGGGAATGCACTAAAAGAGGCACTCAACTTTGGTGTAACTACTGAGCTTGATATGTTCACCATGCCTGACTTCAGTCAGCCTCAAAGGAAGCTGCGTAAGCAAATTAATAATAATCAACAAGCAGACTTATTTAGCTCAACTATCTTGGCAACCGCTCCTGACGGCCATGGCACCGAATATGGTTTTAATATTCCAGTATTAACCTCGGTATCACAAGTTGAGCAATTTGTTCAGCAACGTATTGCTCAAGGCGCTGATTATATCAAGGCTGTATATAATGCCGAAGAAAGTATTCTGCAACACTTCCCCTCAATCAGCACAGACATTCTAGCGGCATTGATCCAGTCTGCACATCAACATAATAAAATGCTTGTTGTTCATGTAGATAACCTTATTTCAGCCAAGCAAGCCATCGCCTTAGGCGCTGATGGCATTGTTCATAGCTTTGTCGATAAACTGGTTGATGATGAGTTAGTAAATCTAATGTTAAAAAATAACGCTTTCATTATCCCAACCCTAAGCGTGCTTTACACTATGGTTGGTGGAGAAAGCTCAACCGGGCAGTTAATCAAAAAGCAAATAACTCAAAAGCAGACATCTCAATATTTAACAAAAAATCAAAAGCAGCAACTAAATGCTGGATTTCCTGATTTTGGTATTCCCAAAGAAGCATTCCAATTAGCTTTACGAAGTATCAATAAATTAGCGCAAGCTGGCATTCCCATTTTCGCTGGCAGCGATGCTCCAAATCCAGGTACTAGTCATGGTATAACACTTCACACTGAGCTTAATTGGTTAGTTAGAGCTGGTCTAACACCGCTGCAAGCACTACATTCAGCTACAGGAGCTGCAAGAAAACTATTCCCTATTGAACAAAGAGGTACACTACAAGTGGGAGCTCCAGCATCAATGTTATTACTTAGTGGCAATCCATTGACTGATATTACGCAAACACTGAATATCGCTAACATTTGGAAAAATGGGGTGATGTTCACTCGAGAAAAATATCAAGATCAGCAGCAATCAAATACTCCGCTAACGGCGGGATTAATCTCTGATTTTAATCTAGATACTAAAGAGACTGCTTTTGGTTTAGGTATTGCTTCAACAACAGATGCCTATGTAGGCGGAAAATCAACCGTCACAATCTCTTTAACGACAAAGAATGCTGAAGTGGAAGATAAATACATTCATGTCAGTGGTGAAGTAAACCAAGGTTTTATCTTTCCTTGGAGTGGTTTTGCCTTTATTCCAGGTAAAAGCCAAAAAGAAGGTGCTAATTTTGAAAATATTCATTACCTAGTGTTTGATGCTAAAACTGATGACTCTACCAAAGACTTTTCAGTATTATTTTTTGAACAAGGTAATTTCCAGCCTCGAGAGCGAAAAATCAAACTCTCTGGACAATGGAAAACGCATAAAATACCTTTAACTAACTTTCCTAATTTTAATATCAAAGCAGTGTCTAATATTTCTTTTGTTAAAAGTAAAAATAAAGGTGAATTTGCATTTATGATCGATAATATACGACTGGAATGATAATAATTTAAATAGTTAACAACAGTGTCCATTGATACTGTTGTTAACTAAAAGCAAACTTATTCCACTCGAATAGTTGCTTTAATAATCATTAATTTTTCACTGGTTTTACCTGAGCGGGAACCAAATTTTTCCAACTCAGTTAATGTTTCTAATCCTGAAACTACTTCACCAAAAACAGTATGTTTGCCATCAAGAAATTGTGTTGGTTTAAAAGTAATAAAAAACTGACTACCATCAGTATTAGGACCCGCATTGGCCATACTTAACATCCCCGGTTTATCATGCGAGGCGCCATCAATAAATTCTCCTGCATATTTATAACCTGGATTACCCGAACCAACACCTAACGGATCACCACCTTGAGCCATAAAGCCAGGGATCACACGATGAAATATAATATCGTCATAAAAACCTAAGCGAGTTAAATAAATAGTGCTAGAGACATGCATTGGCGCTGTTTTAGCCATCAACTGAATAGAAATATTGCCCTTATTAGTTTCCAATTCCCAAAAGTAGTGCTTAGTTGCATCAAAGCTCACTTGAGGTGGTTTGGCTAACGCAAGTTTCCAGTTAGCATCTTTTTTGTCTATATGCTGTGCCGCAATAAAGCTGTCAATCTGCTGTAAAGCCTGATCAGCAACAAAACAACGTGACAAGAAAAAACTTCCCACAGATAAAATAATGAAAAGCCCGATGACAACTAAGCGGGATGAAGATGACTGTGACGACATAAAAACCTCTTGTGAATAAAAAATCAGATAAATACGCTAAAAATAAGTGCGATGAATTTAGCACAATCAATTATCTAAGCCAATTCAATCATTTTGTTTAAGTAAATGACTAATAAAACCATCAACACAAAAAAAATATAATTTATATTAAAAACAACAACTAAGTATAGAAACTTTTTATATTCATTATTAAATTAATAATATAAACGACTTTTTTATAGCATGCTACCTTGCATAGCAAGGTAGCATGCTATAAAGTTAGTCTCATGGAAGCAAAAAACACAATATCGCAAATGCGACGCGGCATCTTAGAGTTCTGCATAGTAAGTTTACTAGCCGAACAAGAGATCTATACCGCAGAACTCATCAACCGTCTTAAGACGGCCAATTTAATCGTAACTGACGGTACGCTCTATCCCATGCTTAACCGTTTACAAAAAGCTCAACTGTTGCAATATCGTTGGGAAGAGTCAGATTCCGGTCCTCCACGTAAATATTATTCACTTACTGAGGCAGGAAAGACCTACTTAAATAAATTAGACATGGCTTGGCAAGACATGACCGAGTCTGTTGAATCTATCCGTGAAGGAAATCATAATGAATAAAGTTGTTAGTATAGAAATTGCGAGCCAAGTGTTCTGGATGGATGAACAAGCTTATGAAATTTTGCAAAGTTACCTACAAAAAATCCACCAACAACTCGCTGATGATGATTGTGCTGATGAAATATTCAAAGATATAGAGTTACGTATTGCTGAACTGCTTTTCGCCCTCAGTAGTAATGAGAAAAAAGCGATTATTGCTAATCAATTAGATGTGGTGATACAACAAGTTGGCTATATTGATGATGGTGATGACAGTGAAAATGACGATAAAGGTAGTGAACTAAACTTTCCTAAAGAATTACCACGTAAAAGCTATTTAGACCCACAAAACAAAATACTCGCGGGTGTATGTGCTGGCCTTTCAATTCGATTAGGATTATCTGCATTTATTATTCGTATGGTTTTTATTGCCTTAATAGCCTTATTTGGCTTAGGTATAGCACTCTACTTAATTTTTTGGATTTCTCTCGAATCTAACAGCAGCAGAAATACCGCACTAGCCGCACAAGGAAAATCAAGAACAGCTAAAGAAATTGCCAGTTTTGAAGCACCTAAAGCAAAACCATTAATACAATTACAGCGATTTATTTTTCTCCCATTCAGTATTATAGGAACCTTGCTATTTGTTGTTATGGCGCATTTCAAGAATAGACGCCAAGGGTACTTTTTCATTATCAAAAATATTGTCGCCTTAGCTTTATTTATTTTAACGCTAGTACTCTGTTCTGGCTTGTTTGAATTAAATCAAAGCCGACTATTTTTTCGCCCAGTGTCTTGGCTACTTAGTGCCGCAGCCATGTATTTGATTGTATTAATTTTGGCTGTTTATTTACGTGAGTTTTATATAAGTAAAAGTGAGAAAAAAGTAGAAAAAAAGCTTAAAACAGCAGCATTGATCCCCGTAGGGATCATATCAATGGCGATTGTTTATGTTAATTACGCGCATTATGAAGACCACAATGAGCTAGTTGAGAAAAGTTTCTCTTTGCAAAGCAAACAATTAGCCATTAATTTTAATGAGCAAGATGATATAGCGCAATTTGCTAAAAAAGTCTCTTATCAAATACGTACTAATGACTCACAAAGCCAGCAAGTTAAAATATACATAAACTACGCAAGTGAAGGGAATAATCAGCAACAAGCGAATAATAATATTCAATCTATTGAGTATTTCTATACTTTCAACAATGATGTTTTAACCTTTAATAAATACTGGACATTAAAAGATGGTCGTTTAAATCGCGGCCAGCACATTAATGTTGTCATTGAAGTATCACAAGACACTCACATCGCAAGCTCTTGGTTATTAGATATAAATCAAGGTGAGCAAGACTATGAATACGATATTAATCAATACAACAGCAGGCAACATGCTAGTCAAAAAGGCTACTATCAAGTAAGTGGTGAATACATCCATGAAGTGGAAGAATATTTTAGTAATAAGCTAAGCACTAACGAAACCAGTGTATTAAAAGCTAAATTTTGTCAGGAATATTTTATCAGTGAAGCTTGGAGTTGTCGGTCAAATATTCGAAATAAAATCAATGATAATTATCGATTTGACCTTGCGTTCGAACAAGATACTAACGCCATTGAGAGCATTCGTGAATTCCTACAGCCCAACAGAAGCCTCTTTGTTAGCAACTTGACTGAAATAAATGAACTGGTTAAGTCTTTAACCATAGAATACAAGATGAAAAGTGAGTTTCAGCAATATATAGAGCACTTACTAACAATTAAAGCATCACTTAAAGCTTCAGAACTGTATTTAAAAAGTATAGCACTAGCCAATACCCGTAATTAAAAACGCAAAGGAAATTGCAATGACACAGGTTTATGACAATAAAATGAATCGCCGATCGTTTATCACATCAAGCCTGAAGGTGAGTGCTGGTGTTACGTTAGCAAGCAGCTTAATAAATTTAACTGCTTGCTCTGAAACTAAAGAAGCAAGACCAGATTTTGATTTAATAAAAGATCCTCAAGGTATTTGTGATTTACCTGAAGGATTTACCTATACCATTATTTCGCAACATGGAGAAATGATGTCAGATGGGCATGAGGTACCTGATTATCATGATGGCATGGCCTGTTTTTCAGGACCAAACGGAGAACTAATTTTAGTTCGTAATCATGAAATACCCCTGTATTTTCCATTTGGTAACCCCGAGTCTCCTGAGCCAGCATTCGCTTACGATAAAGAATCAAGTGGCGGTACTACTACAATATGGCTCGATAATGATTTAACGGTAAAGAAACATTATTTAAGTTTAACCGGAACAATAAAAAACTGTAGCGGCGGTAAAACGCCTTGGAATACTTGGATAAGCAGTGAAGAACCCGGTGCTCCAGGCTTTGGCTCAGGTTGGCAAATGGGTAAACGTCATGGCTATAATTTTGAAGTTAATCCACTAAATCCATTACAAATCGCGCAACCACTTAAAGCAATGGGACGATTTAATCATGAAGGGGTTGCTATCGATGCTGCCTCAGGCATCGCTTATCAAACAGAAGACAGTAGATATGGTTGTTTCTACAGATTTATTCCCAATAAATTAGAACAACTAGACCAAGGGGGTAGTCTGCAGGCACTAAAGTTTGTTGATGAGAAAATCAAACATACAACCCGTGACTCATTAAAGTTAGGAAAAAAGTATGCCTGTCAGTGGGTCTCCATAGATGAGCCTGATCCTGAAGAGAGTACAGTTTCCTTACAGGCTCAAAATAAAGGAGCAGCCGTTTTTGTTCGAAGTGAAGGCATTGTAGCTCACCATGATGGCATTTATTTTTGTTGTTCAACTGGCGGTTCTCAAGGTATTGGACAGTTCTTTAAACTCACTCCTGGACAAAATAATAGCGAGGATACAATTGAGCTTGTTTTTGAAGTAACAGAACACGGTATTATTGAAAAGCCCGATAACATCACAATCAATCAATGGGGTGATTTAATCATTTGTGAAGATAATAGCTTGTCTAATCAATGCTTAATCGGCTTAACACCCAAAGGAAAAATCTACTATATTGCTGCCAATACTCAGTCTGAATGGAGTGGAGCATGCTTTTCACCTGATGGGGAAATATTATTTGCTAACATTCATAAAAAACCAGGTATGACCCTTGCTATTCAGGGGGATTGGCAATCATTGAGGGGATAAAAATAATTAAAGTTCCTCATCAATAGTAATTTAATCTGCTTTCTTTTATGATTAAAATCCTCACTAGTTATGTATTCAGTGAAAGTGATTTTACTATTTGTATAGGAAATACAATGAATAATATACTATTGATACTTACGATTTCTTTAACATTAATTGCTTGTGGTGGTTCCAATAAAAAAGAAACAGCGCCCCCCCCTTCATCGCCAGAGCCAATTACCCTTGCACAAGTCAATGATTATCAACTGCAAGATACCCAAGAATTACTTAGCCAAATAACGACTCAACTACAGGGTTTAACCATTGAAGATTTTTTTGAACAAGCCTATTTAACGATTGTTGATAGAAATGTAGAAAGTGCGATTTCTGACGGTAAATTTGACAATATTGATATTGATACCGTTAATTTGAATGACATTTCTGATGAGTCCGTTCAGCAAGTAACTGAAATAGAAAAGCTATTATTACAACTACTCGAAACTTACGATCGTGCCAGTCTCTCCAAAGAAAATCGATTATCCTATGATGTTTATCAAGCTCACCTTAAAAATCAAATTGAATGGGCACAATTCCAAAACTATAGTTTTCCAGCCAGCTATGGCTTCTTTGGTTGGCCTGGTGGCAGTGAAGGATTTTTCACCCGAAATTTCACGATAACAAATAAAGATCAGGCTGAACTTTATTTAACATTACTCAATCAATTAGGTCGTCGATTTAGCCAAATTGAAAAATTGCTTGAAACTAGGCGAGTTGCCGGTATTGTTGAGCCAAAAGTTACCTTTTCGTATTCACAATCTCAAATTGCCGAATACGCAAGCCTTGCTATCACTAACACCAGTTATTACCAAACCTTTCATAATCAGGTTTCTGCTTTATCAAATATAACTACCGCTGAAAAACAGAAGTTTACTGAAAAATTAAGTTTAATCATTCAACAAAAAGTATTACCTGCTTATCATGCTTTAGCAACGAAGATGAGCGGTATGATGAACGAATCACCTGAAAACATTGGTTTTGGTCAATACCAAGGAGGAAAAGAATTTTATGATTTTTCATTACGCTTTTATACCTCATCTCAGTTAAGCTCTGACGAAGTACATCAATTAGGCTTGGATGAATTGGCTCGAATTCATGCCGAAATGAACGTTTTATTCAACCAGCTCGGCTACCCAGAAAACGAGTCATTAACTGAGCTACTTACTCGAACTGACATTGATGGCGGTATTATTGCTGCTGACCAATCAAAAGCTTTTTATGAAAATATTATCGAACAAGCCTATGCATTACTGCCTACTGCTTTTTCTACGCTACCAGTACAAGAAGTTATCGTAGTTGGGGGTGCTTCAGGTGGTTACTATGTTCCCGGCTCAGATGATGGTAGTCGCCCTGGTGCTTTTTATGCTGGCACAGTCAATGATTTACCTTATAGCACCATGCCAACACTTGCCTATCATGAAGCTGTACCAGGGCATCATTTACAAATAGCGCTTGCTAATGAATTAGATTTACCGCTATTTCGTCGAAAAATTAATGTCACTTCATTTGTTGAAGGTTGGGGATTATATGCCGAGCGACTAGCTTTTGACCTTGGTTGGTATGAACAAGATCTTTATGGCAATTTAGGTCGTTTGCAATATGAGGCAATGCGCGCTGCTCGTTTAGTCATTGATACAGGTATTCACGATAAAGGTTGGACTTATGATCAAGCTAACCAGTTTCATATAGAGAATGTTGGCTTTAACGGCTCTATTGCACGGTACAGTGTTTGGCCTGGCCAAGCAGCCGCTTATATGACAGGAATGTTAAGAATACTTGAGCTGAGAGAACAGGCCCAACAGCAATTAGGTGACTTGTACGATATCAAAGATTTCCATGACGCAGTGATTGGTCAAGGCTCAATGCCACTTTATATCTTAGAAAATGTTGTTGAAAATTACATAGCTGAAAAGTTAGCTGAAAATTAGTTTTGTTAATTTTCTTACTTTATTATTATTTTTTACAACTGCGCTATTAATGGCTTGTTGAATAAATGAGCTAAGCCCGTTACATTACTAAAAACCTAGTTTAGTTAACAACAAATTAACACTACAAAGGGTAGCATGTTTTTCAAAAAAACATACTACCCTGCGTATTTCCACCTGTTTATAACAATAGCTCAAGGAGCAATCATGAATAACATTAGCAAACTATTTGTTGTCAGTGCATTAGCACTGGCCGTTCAAGGCTGTGGACAAGAAACCTCTACCACTCCAGCCAATACTTCAACTCAAGTCAAAAGTGAAAGTAATTTACAAGCGGTTAAGTCTACAGAATTGGCATTAGAGAAATACACGCTAGCAAACGGCTTAGAAGTTGTATTACATCAAGATAAGTCTGATCCTGTTATTGCCTTAGCTATTCAATATCATGTTGGTTCTAACCGCGAAGTATTAGGAAGAACAGGTTTTGCACATTTTTTTGAACATATGTTATTCCAAGATTCTGAACATGTGGGTCCAGGTAACTTTATCAAAAACATTGGTAATATGGGCGGCACGTTAAACGGCGGTACATGGCAAGATGGTACTATTTATTATGAAGTGGTACCTAAAGATGGTTTAGAAAAAGTATTATGGATGGAGTCTGATCGTATGGGCTACTTCATTAATACCGTTACTCAAGCAGGCTTAGAAAACGAAAAGCAAGTGGTGAAAAACGAAAAACGCCAAAGTGTTGATAATCGCCCTTATGGTCATACTGAATACGTTACTTTAAAAGCACTTTACCCAGAAGGGCACCCTTATAGTTGGGATGTTATTGGCAGTTTAGAAGATTTACAAAACGCTACGTTAGAGGATGTACGAGATTTCTATCAAAAATGGTATGGCGTAAACAATGCTACATTAGTACTCGCTGGTGACTTTGAGAGTGAAAGTGCCAAGCAATGGATAAAAAAATATTTTGGTGAATTAACCCCACGTGGTGATGTAACACCTATTCCACCAATGCCAGTAACCATAACTAAAAGTAAACTTTTATTCCATGAAGATAACTTCGCTAGCCTACCTGAGTTAACGCTTACTTACCCTACAGTTGAACAGTATAGGAAAGAAGCTTATGCTCTCGACTTACTTGCTGATTTATTATCAGATGGCAAAGACAGTGTTTTATACCAGCAGATTGTTGAGCAAGATAAACTTGCACCCACTACACGTAGCAATAACCAAAGTGCAGAAATTGCTGGCGTGTTTAGCTTAACCGTTCGTGCCTTTAACGATATTCCTCTCGATAAAGTGAAAGAAAGTATCGATATAGCACTACAAAATTTTGCTAAGGCTGGTTTTACAGATGAGCAGCTTGCCCGAATAATGACACGTCGTGAAACGCAATTTTATAACGAATTAACCAGTGTATTTAATAAGGCATCAACCATTGCAACCCATAATGAATTTGCTGGCGATCCAAGTTTAGTTACCAAAGAAATTGAACATTATCGTGCGGTTACTCGAGCAGATATCATGGCTGTATTTAACAAATATTTAAATGGTAAAAACTACATTGCCACCAGTTTTGTACCCAAAGGAAAACAGTCTTTAGCGCTAACAGGTTCTACTAAAGCAAACGTTGTTGAAGAGAAAATTGTCCAAGGAGCCGAACAACAAATAACAAAAGATGATAAATCAGCCGCTTTAGCTCCCGTCGCTCAAGCTGAGTCTTCTTTTGATCGCTCAGTTGTCCCCCCTTATGGTGAAAAAGTCAGCATTAACTTGCCTGAAATCTGGCATAGTAATTTATCAAATGGGGTAAAAGTTTTAGGCATTGAGCACACTGAATTGCCGCTAGTTTCGTTTTCAATACGTATTATGGGTGGGCATACGCTAGATCCAGAAAGTAAAGATGGGGTCGCAAATTTACTCACTGCAATTATGATGGAAGGCACCATAGATAAAACGCCTCAAGAATTGGAACAAGCACTAGGAAAAATTGGTGCTCAGCTAAGGTTTAGTACCAGTGATGAATATATTACTCTTACCGGAAATGTATTATCTGACAACTATCAGGTGGCAATGTCTTTGGCACAAGAGATTTTATTATCACCTCGCTGGGACAACACTGAATGGCAGCGCATTAAGCAAGAAACAAAAGCGAATATTCAACAAGCGAATGCCAATCCAGCAAATATAGCGCAAAATGTTTATGCAAAAGTTATGTATGGGAAAAGCAGTAAATTAGCAACGCCTGTTAGTGGTAGCGCTGAAAATGTTGATAGAATAACCCTTGAGGATGTTAAAGCATTTTATCAAGATAACCTTATCGCTAATCTAACCACAGTTCATGTCGCCGGCAATGTCACACAACAACAAGTTAGCGATAGCTTAAAAGCCCTAGAAAAAAACCTTAAGCAAGGTAAAGTACAATTAGCTAAACCGACACCACTACCCAACATAGAAAAAGCTCAATTATACTTTGTTGATGTACCTGATGCTAAACAGTCATTTCTACGTATCGGTAATCCAGCGATGATCGCTAACGCCGATGATTATTACCCAAGTGTTGCAGTAAACCATAATCTAGGTGGCAGCTTTTCAGGACAGCTCTTTCAAATATTGCGCTTACAAAAGGGCTACACCTACGGTGCATACTCAGGCATAAGTAGAGAAAATTCTGGTGGTTTATTTACTGCACGCTCAAGTGTACGCTCAAATGTCACGTTAGAGTCTTTGCAAACTTTTCGTGAAATATTAAGTAACTATGGGGAAAACTTTGATCAAAAAGCACTTGATAGCTCAAAATCAGTGTTAGCTAAAGGCGATGCTCGCGCATTTGAAACCACAGGAAGTTTGATGGGTGTTTTACAAAACATCAGTAGCTATTCACTGGCTAATAACTATGTTCAGCAACAACAGGAAGTATTAAGCAAATTAACCTTAGAACAAGCACAAGCAACGATTGCCAAATACATTAACCCAGACAAAATGGTGTACTTGGTGGTAGGTGATGCTAAAACTCAATTACCAAGAATGAAAGAATTAAAGTTAGGTGATCCAATTCTGTTAGATAGAAATGGAGATGTTATAACTAAGTAAGCCTACACTTGAATGAAATATCATAGCTAAAATAAAAACTAAAAAGGAGTTGAAAATTTCAACTCCTTTTTAAATATTGTTTATAAACGCACCCAAACTGTCAGAAAATTTTACACTCAAAATCAACATTAACATCCACAAAGCGTAACACACTGTTTAATAACGATTTCTATATCAGGCACAATAACTGCATACCGACAATCAACACTTCATTAACAATAAAAACATCACATTAACAATATGTGTTTAATAACAATTATTTGAATAAACATAAATCTAAAAAAATATTAAATAAAACCAATAATGAAAAAGAGAGAAGCATGATTAAACATAAATCTTCAAAGATTGCCGGAGCCTTGTTAGCTTCAACATTAATGATATCAAGTGCATCAGCTACAACGATTGCCCTTAAGTACGATGATACTTCAGGCTTTACAGGCACAGAAAAAGGCGAAAAAGCACTAGCTGGTTTTAAAGAAGCCGCTGCTTTTTGGGAAAGCATGTTTACTGATGATATTACCGTTAATTTGGATATCAGCTTTGCAGCACTTCGCCCTGGTGTTTTAGGTAGTACCGGTTCAAATGCCATTCAATCGACTTACCAAAATTTTGCTTTCCATTTAATTAATGATACTACTTCTACTTTAGATGACATAGCAACGAGTAACTTATCTTGTGATACCACACAAGCTGATGGTGATGCTCCTTGTGCAATCAGATTCATGGATACTGAAGAATCAAACGGTGATGTCGATGAATTAGATGCTGATGGTAGTAAAGATAATTACTGGATCACAGCGAATACAGCAACAGCTAAAGCGATGGGCATTGACCTTTCAGCTTTTGGTGATGCAGCTGATGGTACTATACAATTTAGTAGTGAATTCGCTTTTGATTTTGATGCATCAGACGGTATTGATGACGATAAATTTGATTTTGTAGGTGTTGCGATTCACGAAATTGGCCATGCACTAGGTTTTGTAAGTGGTGTTGATACGTATGATTACGTTTATAATGTTGCTGATCCACAAATTGATGTTGATCCGTACGCTATTGCCAGCATTTTAGATTTATTTAGATATTCTGAAGAAAGTTATGCTCAAGGATGGGGTGTAAAAGATTTCCGTCCTGGTGCTGACTCATACTTCTCAATTGATGGTGGTCGTACTAACCTTGCAGATTTTTCAGGCGGTCGATATGCTAAAGAATGTACAGACCCTACAACAGGGGAGCTTTATTATTGTGGTCAACAAGCAAGTCACTGGGAAGATAACTTAGGCATAGGCATAATGGATCCAACCATCAACTGGGGCACAGCGGTTGATGTTAGTTTCCTAGATTTAGCGGCTTTTGATGCTATCGGTTGGGATTTAGCCATAGCTTCAGTGCCAGAGCCTACTTCAATTATGTTATTTGGTTTAGCGACTGCAGGTTTATTAACTTCTCGTCGTAAAAAGTTAACTGTTGAAAAATAAGCTATAACAGATAAAACTCATTTTAAATGGGTTCAATAAAAGGCAGATATTCTTAGAATAGCTGCCTTTTTTATGTGCAATGAATAAGCATTACTAGATTCGAACATCCACATGGTGCACACCATATGCTTGCCCTGAATCACTTAACGCAAAACTTGACTGCTGCAATTGCGCCGCAACTTGATGGGTATCATCGTAGAAAGTAAAAGGTGTCGCAATCGCGTTAGTGCTTATCGCTTGAATTCCTGCTTCTGACAACGATAACCACTGCCCTCGAGCATTTGCCCCTTTCCCTTCATCCTCTGTTTTAGTCAAAGCTGGTTGCCATAAGTACAATGACTGATATGCAACATCTTCTTTTTCAATAAAACCATTTTGATTACTGTCTAATTCAGCCAACTCAGCAAAACCACTACCTGATTGTGGACCAAATAATTCACTGCCATTATCAGCAACTCCATTTTTGTTTTGATCATAAACCAAGTAAGCAACATCACCTGAAAATATCGGTAGTTGCTCGTTTGGTTTCTCATCAACAAGATCAAAAGACCTTGTTCCTTGTATTGAGCCAATACCTTGCGCACCAAATTGCACGATAAGTGGATCTTTCAATGCAGCTGCTGTTATTTCAAATGATTGACTGAAAGTAAACTCACTGGTCAAGTCCAAAGCATAGTTAACATCATAACTCGAGCCATTTAAATCAAACTGCCCCGAAACTTGATAACTCAGTGATTGTTGCTGATGCTGCCACTGAGTCACACTTAACACATCACCTGCATTAAACGATAAACCATCAATATCAACTGAGTTTTCATTTTGTGCACTTATCTCAGTGTCAGCAGATTGAAATACTCCTATTTGCAAAGTTTGTATTGTCGATGACTGTTGAGGGGGAGAGTTAGCATGCTCAAATGCTAACTCTCCAACATCGTCTTCAAAATCTTTGCCAAAAACACCAGCTAAAATCATTCTGATCAGTGCAACTTTAGGCGGTAAAGGCTTATCGTAGGTATTATTCTCTTCCTCGATAGCTTTAACATTATTTGAGCTGTCAGTAATATTGCTCCGATGAGGAGATTTTAAACCGCTAGCTAAGCTAGAGCCTAGTTGCTTAAGCGTCAACTCTGCTGCTTGCTTATTTGAACTCTCATTGCTTAAGCTTTGCTTACTGGGTACTTTATTAGCTAAAGAGATTTTGCGAAAGTGGCTCTCACTTTGTTGATAGTGAGCAGTTTGAATAAGTGAATTTGATGAGATGGCCATAATTGGATACTCATGTTGAGTTATCCGCCCTGTGAAATGTTACTCGATTATACTTAATAGATCATATTAGGTAGTACAAGTGAGCAACTACAGCATCAAATCAGTTAAGATAAGTTTGAATAGTTGCTCTGTTATCGGCCTTTTAATCAAAAAGATTAACTGTTTTCTTGTACATCAATTAATCACGTTTTTATATTTTTCTAAGCTATTGAATATTCTTTTTTAATCGAGAAAATACATCTTTGAATTTCTTTTTCGGTTTAGGTCTAAAAGATAAAATACCAATAGCACCATTAGCTCCAGCGGCAAGGAACAACATATTATCCCCTGCTATTGTATAAAAACCATTATCTGAGTCACCTTGTTTGGCAGAGCTAAAAGCAGTCCATGTTTTACCATGATTAAATGAAATATCATTGCCTGTTTTCCCTGTCATTAAACAAATACTTTCCTGACAATTCATTGCAGTTCTTAAGCCATTCTCACCAGCATTTACCTTGTGCCATAAACCTGAATGATAAGTGGCAAGGTTCGCGTATTTCTTTGGACGTTGTAAGTAATCTCCACCAAGTACAAAGGCTTGTTCTTTAATATTTAATGCTAAACCATAACCACCCGCAGTTTGGGTTTCATTATAAATAGGGGCATCACTTCGCTGCCAATTCTCACCAAAATCATTACTGTGATACACGGAAGCCGAGAAACCTCCTGTAGTTAACCAAGCCTTGCCTTGTTTATTAACAGCACTTAGTTTACCAACAATGAGGGTATTGCCACTCGCCGCAAAAGCAGCTTCTTTATCTAACATTTTAGGTAATTTATTTTTTGCAATTCTACGCCAAGTTTTCCCACCATCTTTGGTAATTTTAACCACATAAAAACCATCGATGGGATCGCCAAGCAACAAGCCGTGTTGTTCATTCCAAAATGCAATAGAATCAAAAAAACCTGTTTTATCTTGATTTTGATAAAGTAATTGCCAACTTTCCCCACCATTGGTAGTTTTATATAACATCGACTGCTCAGCACTACCAACGCCCATTACAATAGCGGTATTTTTATCAAACAAAGCAATATCTCGAAAATCTGTTTTTACACCATGTTTGACCGATTTATCTTGCCAAGTCTTTCCAGCATCTTGACTAACAAAAACACTGTTATTACTACCACTGACCCATAATGAATCTCCAATCACTGCACTACCGCGCAACGAGGTTTTATTAGGCAGTTGAGTTAACTGCCATTGAGGCATCTCTGCCATTGTTGTTGCTACAACATGACTGGTTAGGAAAGAAGATAAAGTTAGTGCGATGATTTTATTTTTTATAAAATATTTGAGAAAGTTGCTTGGCATAGTTTTCTTATTGTTGGCATTACATATAGTCATGATACTTCAAGTAAGTATGTTTGATAATAGCGAAAGTCGGCAAGTGCACTATCTTCTAAACGATAACTAAATCAAGCCTTGGTTTAAGGCAATTAATACTGCCCGAGTTCTATCGCGAGTATTAAGTTTCGATAAGATAGTAGAAACATGGTTTTTTACCGTTCCTGGCGCGAGGAAAATACTTTCTGCAATTTCTTTATTAGAAAAACCGCCCGCCATTAACTTTAAAATTTGTAACTCTTTAGTGGATAACTTATCAATCAGGGGACTAATATCAATGCCTTTATTTAATTGCTTCATCACTACAGGCTCTGCTACAAAACCTCCTTTTGATAAGGTCTGTACCGCACTCACTAACTTATCTAATGAAACATCTTTTAATAAAAACCCATTCGCCCCTGCTTGAAGGCTTTGCATAAAAAGTTCGCTGTCGTCAAAAGTAGTCAGCATTAAAATAGGTAACTTATTACCTTGCTCTCTCAGCTTTTTAACTAATTCAATACCGTTCATCTTTGGCATACGAATATCGAGCAACATCACATCAGGTTGCTCTGTCAGTAACTCAAGTGCATGTTCACCGTTATTTGCCTGCCATATTACTTCAATATCATCACTAAGCGATAATAAGCCAGCAATACCTTGACGAACTAAATCTTGATCGTCAACTAAGGCGACTTTAATCAAACTATTCCTAATATCAGTCATAACAATCTTCCACTTCAATTTTCAACATACAGCCCTGTGCATTTGATAGTAGCTCAACTTGGCCATTAAAATCAGCGAGCCTTTCTTGCATCCCCGTTAATCCGCTGCCAAAGGTTACTGATGATTCAGTTGTACCATTATTGATTAATGTCACCACTAAATGACTATTTTTCTTTTCACTTTCTAATGTGAATTGATTAGCCTTACCGTGTCGTAAAGCATTACTTATGCCTTCCTGTAAACAGAAGATTAATTGCTGCTTTAATGATAACGACTGAATGTTTGATGTATTTCCTATGTCTAGGTGACAATCAGGTAATTGCTTCACCAAGCCTTGTAGAGTAGCAACTAAATCAAATTGTTCTTGCTGACGCATTTCTTTTACCACATCACGCACATCAGATAACAAGGTTTTAGCTTGTTGCAGATTTTGTTGTAACATCGGCTTAAATTCGTCTGAAACTTTGTGGCTAGCAACTTCTAAATTCAGTGAAAGTGCCGTTAATTGATGACCAATTGCATCGTGCAAATTGCGAGAGATCCTCAAACGCTCTTTACGTTTTGAGGTTTCTTTAAGCATAAAGCGAGTGGCTAATAGCTCTTGATTTATAACCGCAAGCTCTTCTTTAGATTTAGCTTCACGCACTACACTTTCAATCGCAGAATAACCAAAGATTTGTAACATAAAAAAGATAAGAACATGGATAACGTCATGAAAAAAGGCGCCTCCATTATACTCAACAATAAAATGAGCCACCGTCGTTGCAAGCATAATGGTGAATGCTTGTTTCCGAGTAAACATCGTCGCTAATTGTGTTGCCGTTAACACCAATAGAATAGCAGAGATGTTGTATTTGTCGTAAGTAATCAACAGTAATAAGACAATAATTTGAACAGAAAGTAAGGTTCTATTTCTTCGCTCATTCCCGATTGACTCTGTTGAAACCAAATAGAAAAACAAAGCATAAAAAACAATAAAGCCCAAAACCTTTAAGGTGAACTCAACACCAAAACCTATATCATGTACTGATATAAAACTGACTAAAAACCAAGTAATAAGTGCTGATAAATGCAGTAGCCAATCTTTATTAAACAGTTCTGAAAAAAATGATTTCAACATGTAAATACCAACTCAGTTCACTTAACGTCTAAATAAAAGCGCACCCTGTTTAATGGGTGCAGAGTAAATTTTAATCTATTGATTTTAAAACAATTCAATTTCAATTACCGTACTTTCTTTTACAATAAATTTAGCTTCTTTATACTTTGGCTGACCAAACATACCAACATTATTACTAAAGCCATAACCTTCTTTTGGAATGCCCATGATATTAAAATCTAATTTATCATTGTCATTTTCATCTTGGTACATTTTAATCACATACTCACCATCGGCTAAGTCTTTAAATACAACACTTTCAATCGCCTTTTCTGCTTTCACTTTGGCAGATTTCACTGCCTTTCCTGATTTAAAGCCTTCTTTTCCTGCATATAATCCTAGCATCAAATGCCCTTTACCTTGTTCAACATCACTAACCTTAACAGTAAGATCTGCTGCATGTGCATTTTGACTTAATAAAGCTAACATGGCTAAGGAACCAATAGCAGCCATTAGTAAACTCGTAGTGGTGTAGCTAAGCATTTTTTTAATTAACATAATAATATCCTCTTAAATATTCGTTCAATTGGTAGTTATTTAATTCAAGGTTAGTTTAATTTTTAAAGCTAAGGAGCACAGGTGCCAAAAGTCATGAATTCACCTATGTCGTCATCATGACTTTTGGCTGTGCAGATAATCTATTAAGCACAAAAGCCAAATAGCGCTGCAATAATGCTAAAGCAACAATAGGTAATACTGCGGAATAGAAAATATCACCAGAAAATGTAAAGCTAATAAAAAGCCCAAAAACGCTGGCAAGTAATAGATAGTAAGACTTGTGTTTAAGTTGGCGTTTATCATCACAAATAACGCCGATAAATCCTGCTGATGAAAACCAAGTGGTAACCAAACCAACCGTGATAATAAAAATGAAAATACTCAACTCTTGCCCTTGGGCATAAAGCTCTAAAAACCACCACTGATGAAAATAAACCGCAATTCCGCCCAAAATTAAAAATAAATTAGTTGCCATAACCAAGCGACTCATAGGCTTTTTCATTAGTAACAAGGCAATAAATTGGGCAATACCAACAACAGCCGCAAGCATAAAAGCGTCTAACCAACGTTCGTTATTGGGTTGACCTTGCCAAAAGGCATAACTAGAAAAGAAAGAAATCGGTAAAAACTGAAAAAATGGTGTAATACGGTTGAACATAGAAAAATTCCTTACTATCAATGTAGTTAGTAAAACTACGGGGGTTGATAATAAGAATATGTAAATTTATTTTAGGCAACAGGTGCCAAAAGTCATGAAAATACAAAAACAGGCGTTCCTTCGCATAAAATCATAAATTAGCCACTCACATAGATGATATTAACTTTCATAGCAATCAAATAAACATATCTAGAGAATCAGTCAAAATGACAGTAATTACTGTTAATTAGACAGTGTTAAATTGACATCACTTGCAATTCAGGCAGCTTCACAGAACCACAACTAACTGAAAGTTAAAGTTATTTATTCTGGTGCGAATTATGCAATGCCTCTGTAGTAAAGAACAACTATTTTGAATTCCAATAAATACTTATGACTTTGAAGGCAGAAATCAGATGCGTACATTAACAACCGATGTAGTAATTATAGGTGCCGGTCCTGTTGGTATTTTCCAAGTATTTGAACTTGGTTTGCAAGGGTTAAAGGCGATTGTTGTTGATAGTTTGCTGGAAATAGGTGGAGTAGAAGATGTCTAAAAAGACCCAACTAGTGAATAAAGTCATTCATTACAGCCGTTACATATTAGCCCTCTCATTCGCGGCATTCATAGCCTGTTTGTTGATCAGTTATCCTTATGCTGAAAGTTTTAGTATTCCAGTTCAAGTTGGAGCGCATATTTTAACTATCGTCTTTGCGGGTAGTTTTAAAGTTGCTGTTGTTGCTCTTATGGCTGCAAATAAAGAACTTAAAACCCTTAATGCACCTGTCAGTAATGAGGATAACTTGTGTTGCTGCCTGACCCCGTAATAATTAAATTTACTATAAACTGATATAATCATTGGAACAAATAATGAAACAAATTCCTGAAAATTTTGTGAAATACAAATCAACCCCTATTTTTGAAAAAACCAGTGTACCTAAGATGTTTTTACATCTTCATAATACCCGTGCCGGCGTATATGGAAAAATATGCGTGATTTCTGGAACGTTAACTTTTTTTGGTTTTACCCACCGTAGAGGGAATATCGAACAAGAAATAGCGATTGAAGCGGGCGACTTTGCAGTTTCCCCACCAGAGTACTGGCATAAGGTGGAATTTTTAACCGAAGAAACAAAATTTCGTGTTGATTTTTATGCCGAAAAAGACTCTGAAATAGTTAAAGAAAATTTGTCAGAGCGCAAAACTTAATATTCATGCCTACCAAGCAACAAGATGGTATCGCTAGTGCCCAGTTAATAATTAGGGTGAGCGCTAGTGGTTTTAGTTATTTCAAGCCAAGGCGTTTGCTTAAACGGTGAATGTTTCCCTTATCGACTTTAAGCAACTCAGCCGTTTTATTCCAATTCTGATTACACTGACTGAATGCTTGTTCGATGACCTCTCTTTTATAACAATCAATCATATCGTTAAAGCTTAAACCTTCCTTAAAGGTAATCTTTGAACTATCCCCACTTGATTCTAATTCAACATTTTTATTCCCCGAAGGTACATCGCCCTGAGCAATACCATCGAGATCTTTTGCACTTATAGATACAATTCTCCCCGCTCCTTTTGCGGCTCTCAACATCGCCCTGCTAATGATATGCTCTAATTCACGAACATTACCCGGCCAAGCATAATTAAGTAATGCAGGTAATAAATTTTTGTTCAATCGAACCGACTGCAAACCAAGTTTCACTCGGGTATTTTCAATAAAAAAACCAACCAATAACTCGATATCAGTCATACGCTCCCTTAATGGCGGTATTTTTATCGGATATACACTAAGACGATGGTATAAATCTTCACGAAACTTTCCTGATTTAATTTCTGCTTTTAGATCCCTGTTTGTTGCCGCAACAAGTCTAACATCTACTTGAATATGCCTGTCTGAACCAACACGCTGAATATCACCATTTTGAATGGCTCTTAATAATTTAGCTTGAATAGAAAGTGACAATTCGCCAATCTCATCCAAAAATAATGTACCGCTATTAGCTAATTCAAATTTACCACTGCGATTACTCGTAGCCCCAGTAAACGCCCCCTTAACATGACCAAATAATTCAGACTCAGCAATCGATTCAGGTAAAGCAGCGCAATTAACGTAAATAAGCGGTTTATCGAAACGCTTTGATGAAGAATGTATGGTGCGAACAACAACCTCTTTACCTACGCCAGTTTCACCTGTAACCAATACAGATAAGGTTGAAGGTGCAACAATCTCAATTTCTTCTTTTAAATGTAAAATGGCATTAGATTGGCCAATTAATTCATGCGAACTACGTAATGACTCTTCAATTAACGTTTGATTTAATAAGGTTTTATTGGATATTTGTTCTTTTAGATTATAGTTTTCTAACGCTTGATGGACAATTTTCGCAACAATAAAGGCAGCAGATTTAAAGTTATCCGCGGGAAACTGTTTGAAAACACCTAAATTTAGCGAGTCTAAAGTGATCACTCCACGTAATTGACCGTTGGCTTTGATAGGGATACCACTACATGAGTGTACTTCAAGGCGCTCTTCTTTATTATTTATCAGACCATCAAAGGGATCAGGTAAACCAATATTATCAGCAAAAATAGTCGGGACATCACTATTAATGATTACGGTAAGTCTAGGGTTATCGGCTACTTCAAAACGGCGGCCAAAGGTTTCATTTGATAGGCCAAATAATGCGACGGGATGTAACTTTGGTTCTTTGTATTCTAAAATAGAAACAGCATCGGCATGAAAATGTTCAGCAATAATTTTAGTAAAAGCATAAAGGCAATCTTCCTCACCAATACTCTCTAATAAGCTAGAACATAAGGATTCTGTATCTATCAAACAATCTGTTGTCATAGTTAAACTCTATTATGTGAATCTACTGAAAATAATCAATCATTAGCCCCTGTTACCCCTACTTGAATAACATTGACAACGATTGATTTCACAATTTTTTTTATTAAAAATATTTGTTGCTCAAATATTATTAGCACAGTGTAACGTATAAACTTATTGTAACTTAGATTTTGTTGTTAACACCTAAATAGCAAGGATTTATTGTCCAGCACAACCTCCACAACAGCTAGCCTAAAACACAAAACTGTTAACATTAAATCAACTTAAATAAATATAGATATTTTATTCAATTGAGCTGTGTCCTATTTATTTACAATTCGTTCAAATAGTATATTGTAATGAAGAACTTAATAAGAAAAAGTGAAAGGAACTCATGAAAAATATCTTTATTGCACTGTTAACTATTTCATTAATTATCGTTGGCTATTTTTATATTAGTGAAAAGCAAAACCATTCAACAGCAACGACTAAAACTCAAGCATTAGTTCAAAGCTTAACTCAAGCAAATAACACATTAAAAGAAACTAATAAAAAGCGTAATCAAGAAGAAACCTCCCAAGAAATAACTGCAGAAACGCCTCCGGCAATACAGGCGAATAATGTAGGAGGAATAGAAGCTAAAACGCCAGAAAAAGCACAACTTTCAGCAAATGAAGTCATTAAGCAAAAATTCTGCACGGAAAGCTCAAGTGAAAATGCTTGCTTCATCGATTTTCAAAGTAACTTTCAAAATGAAATGGTCGGTATTAAAGGTAATATTCAATCAAATGAGGTTGAAATTATTTTAGCCAGTGCAAATTTTGATGACGTGATCACGGAACTATCTAGCACTAAAGCAACCGACCAAGCATATGAAATAGAAGCCAATTATAATGGTCAAATAAACGATATACTTGCAGACTTCCCAGAATTATCTACAGCTGGAGTTGGCTGTAATGATGAGGCATGCGCGGTAAATTTCTCATATCAAGATAATGCAACATGGGAGACAATAGTTAGTCGTTTTTTTACTACTGAGAACAAAACAGGCAGTGCAATCATGCAGGGAACCATTAACCCAATAACTAATGATCCAGGTATGAGAGTGATATTTTTCCCAGGTGCTGGTCGAGGTATTAGTACAAAGTAATAACGGCATGTTTTATTAGGTTGCCTTGTTAAGGCAACCTATTTTAATAACAATTAAATTTAATTCGCCCTTAATGCTGATATTACTGGCATTCGAATCGCTTTTATTGCCGGTAACATCCCTCCTAATAAGCCGATAACTGTCGATATGAACAAAGTTTTCAGCATCAACTCAAATGTTAATTCAAAATTGAACATCATTTGGCTTAAATTAGCGGCATTTTGCGTGGCTGCAGTCCAGCCATCGAAAAGTAAATACAGAGGGATTATTCCTAAAAATGCCCCTATTATCCCTAACAGTATCGCTTCACTAATAATGGCACTTGATATGGCAAAAGGACTAAAGCCCATCGCCTTATGAGTCGCTATTTCTTTACTACGACTGGCGATAGCAGCGTACATAGTATTTAGTGCGGCAACCATGGCTCCGAGTGCCATAATCATTGCAACTGGAAAACCAATCCAACGGATCAAACGCGTTAAGTTCTCCCCTTGCTCAGCAAAGAATTGTTTTTCTGCCAATAAACGAATATTCAATCTTGGGTCGGCTTGCCACTCTTGTTCAAGCAAAGCTAAATCGGTTTGAGCTTTTATCGCTATCCGTACTGATTGAATAGTATTACCTCGCTGATAATCACTTTGCACCACACCTAAATCAGCCCAAAGTTCAGATTCAAAAACACTGTTGTTATCAGAAAATACTCCACTGATCAGCCATGTTGTTCCGCCTAAAGTAATACTGCTGCCAATTTGTAGTTCAGGCATTCTTCGTGCGATTGCTCGACCTATCACTAACTGTCTTAAACCTGAGGTAAATTTCTTTCCTGAAACCATGCGAAAATTTGGGCGAAATAAGTAAGTATTTTGACTGATCCCCCTTAATGCTAAGCTTTGTGAATTAACAACTCCTTGCTTGATTTTAGTTTTGTCTTTATATTTATATTCCGCATTAACAAACATTTCAGCAGAAACAATCGCTTGATCGTTTTCATCATGCAACACCTGTTGATGGTTTTTCAAAATATTTACTTCCGCTGGAAACATCACACTTTGTAACTCTGATACAGCACCAGCACGCATAACTAATAAAGTATTATCTAGTCCTGTTTGCTCAAGTGTTTTCATCATGCCTTGAGTCATCGCTAAAATACTCAAAATCACCGCAGAAACACAGGCAATACTTAATATAGTAACCAATGAAGCAGCTAACCGTTTAGGCAGACTTTTAAAGTTTACGCGAACCAAAGTAATCGCTTGTTTAATATGACTCATGCTATTGCTCCTAGGGTTTTACTGATCACTAAACGTTTAATTGCTAATGCAGGAAATAAACTACTAATGATTGCGGCAATAACTACCACAACAAAAACAACTAAATAATGCTGTGAGGCAATAGCGATACCCGGTAAAAATTCGGCAAAAGACTGCTTAATAAATTGCAATGATATACCTGCCAACAATGAGCCACTAAAAGCACCTAGTACTAACAAGAATAAAGACTCTAAATAAACTTGTATGATAAGTTTATTACTTGAAAACCCTAAGGCTTTCATCATGGCGCTTTCATGTATTCGTTCTCGACTAATTTGCATCATGGTATTGCAAACAATCAATAACAGGGTAGAAAAAACAGCGATAAGTACCACTTTAATTACCATAGCCATATCTACAAACTGCTGAGTTTGCTCTTTAATAAATACTTGTTCAGTCACAGTACGTGTTGGAGCATTAGAGTTAGCAAAGTTTTGATCTATTAATGCTGATACCTGTTCGACGTCAGCTGATTGATTTATCGAGGTTGATAGCCAACTCACCATATATTTCGCGTAAGCACGTGCTTTATCGAAATAGGCATGTTGAAAAAAGACTCGTTTATCATCCACTGAACTGTCACTGGTCTGATAAATAGCGCTCACTACAAACTGCCAGCTAAAACTGCCTTGTTTATTCATCCAAATAGATGAACTTAGTGGTATTTGATCGCCTACTTTCCAGCCATATTTATCAGCAATCCCTTGACCAATAATTACACCGGTACGTGTATTCTGCCATCGAGTTAACTGCTCACTGGGTATTTGGTATTCATCAAATAAGGTAAAGTAACTTTGATGTTCAACGGCAGTTACAGCCAATTGATTTTTCTCACTTTGAAAGTAACCACCAAACCAAGAGGCATATGTAACAGCTTTAACTCCTTCAAGTGCGGCAATTTTTTGTTGATAATTAACCGCTAATGAGCGAGTAATAGAGACTTTATGATTAGTCATTAAGCGATATTGATTAATACTACTGACATTAACATTGAGTGCATGATTCACCGCAGCTAAACTAGTGAATAAGAAAAAAGCCACTGTAATACAAAGACAAGTTAAGAAGAATCTGGTTTTATTTCGCCAGCTATTAAGCCAAACTAATTTCAGTAAATAGCTCATAAAGCAACTCCAACTTCTGCCTCAACAAGTTGACTAAAACCATTATCTGTTTCTTCAATTCCAGTCATATACTGTTCTAAATTAATTACGCGGCTGGCATAATCCGCTGCTTTTAAATCATGAGTAACCATCACAATCGTTTTACCAAAGTCTTTATTTAACTTCGCTAATAAAGCGAGAATTTCCTCGGCAGTTTTTCTATCTAAGTTCCCTGTTGGCTCATCGCATAACAAAATATCGGGATCGGTAACAATTGCACGAGCTATCGCTACCCGTTGTTCTTGTCCACCTGAAAGCTCATTAGGTAGATGGCTAGCCCTACTTGCCATGCCCACTAAATCAAGCGCAGTAGCCGCATGTTGCTTTTGCTGCTTTCGGTTTAAAGGGGTTAATGCCAACGGTAACTCAACATTAGCTTGAGCGCTGATCACGGGTAATAAATGGTGTGATTGAAAAACAAAGCCAATGTTATCCGCTCGCCATCGAGTTAATTGACGCTCCGATAGGCTATCAATACGTTTATCCCCAATAATCACTTGTCCGGAACTAGGTTGATCAAGCCCACCAATTAAATGCAATAAAGTGCTTTTCCCTAAACCAGAAGGTCCCATAAGTGCAATAAATTCACCTTGCTTAATCGTTAAGTTGAAATCCGTTAATACCTTAATGAGGTTTTGCCCTTTTTGATAATTTTTATCAATGGCTTTTAATTCAATACAGTTATTGTTTTTCATTATTTATTCCTTATGCTTTTATTGCTAATGCTTGATAAGACAGCGATCACTTTGCTTTGCTCTGCTTGAGCAAGAAAGCTTACTTTCACTCCCATATCAGGCAAAATACGTTGATCATTCACCAATAGTTTCACCCGCACTTTAATACTGGCTTTTTGACGATTAGCGGTAGGAATAATCGCCACCACTTCACTATCAATTTTCCACTGAGGATAAGCATCTAATGTTGCAACCACTTGCTGACCAGCATGAACGCGATTGATATAGCTTTCACCCACTTCTACTTCAATTTCCAATGAGCTCATATCGACAATAGTGCCAACCCCAGTACGAATAAAACCGCCGCCAGATGAACCCGCAGAAATTAATTCACCCACTTGTGCATTTTTACTGATAACAACGCCGTCAAAGGGGGCTCGAATTTTGTGTTGTTCTAATTGATAAAGTGCTAATTCAGCGCTTTGTTTCGCCAACTCTACCCGTGCTTTTTTATTATTAAGCTGAGCGGCTAGTTGCTCAATATGCAATTGGCTATCTTCACTAAGCTGCTCGCTGATTAAGTTATCTTTAGCCAGTTGCTCACGACGCTGAGCTTTTTGTTGAGCATATTTTTCCAGAACCAAAGTTTCTTGTAGACGTGCTTGTTGTGCGGTTAAGTCAGCTAAGGCTAATTGATAAGAAATACTGGCTTGTTGATCATCAAGCTCAGCCAATATTTGATGTTTTTTAACCTCTATACCTTCTTCAATATGTAGCTGAATTAACTTACCGGTAACACGAGAAGAAACCGTGGCAATGCGTCGGGCAACCACATGACCACTGGCATCAAGTACGCTAGGTTGACTTGCTTTGCTTGTACTTGTTGTATTTTGACTTTCTTTGAAAGTAGTTTTTTTTGCTGAGTATTGACTAACAGATAACGTTTCTTCAGCTTGCTTACTCTGATTAACACTCGCTGTTGAAGCTAATGTATTAGGTGTTGCCGCTGCAGTTGACGACCAATACCAGATAGCCGCAAATAAACAACTAACAGTGATGAGTCCTGCAATGAATGGTATTTTTGAACGAGGTGCATAATCACTTCGATCAATAATTAATTGTTCAATTTGAGGTTGGGCTTGTATATGTGGTTGTTGCTTAGTACTCACGATAACTTTCCTTCTAAGGTTTAACTCAGTAAGGAAAGTTTATCGCTTAAAACTCTAGCTCAGCAGTGCCAAAAGTCATGATTATTAACACAGAGGTTAATTACTCTGTTCTAACATGCTTTGTTGAGCTGACTTTCGACGATTAAATAGATGCGCTATATCTTCTTTGATCATGTATAAGGCTGGAATTAAAAACAAAGTGATCACGGTCGCAAACACAATGCCAAATCCTAATGATATCGCCATAGGTATAATAAACTGTGCTTGTAAGCTTTGCTCAAAGAATAGAGGAAAAACGCCAAAGAAAGTCGTTAATGAGGTTAACAATATCGCTCTAAAACGCTGTGTTCCTGCCTGTATCACTCTATCCATCATGCGCATACCTGAGCCTTTCGCTTTATTGATAAAATCAACCATGATTAATGAGTCATTCACTACAACTCCGGTTAAAGCAATAAAGCCAAACATTGACATCATATTGATGGTTCGTCCTAAAATCCAATGACCAACAATCGCGCCAATAATACCAAAGGGGATCACTGACATAATCACTATAGGTTGGCTATAAGACTTAGTGGGAATAGCGATTAAACCATAAATTAAAAACAAAGCGCCTAACGCAGCAAAACCTAATTGGCGTAGGAAGTCAGCTTGATCTTTGCTTGCTCCTTCCATGCCATATTGCACACTAGGATAATCCGCTAAAATTTCAGGAATATGTTGTTCATTCATTTCGCTTACCACTTTTCTTGACTCAACTTTCTCACTGTCAATATCGGCAGAAATTGTAATAGAACGTTTTTGATTAATACGAGTTATAGAGGAAAAACCTTGGCCAATCTCAATATCAGCAACTTGATAAAATGGGACTTGAACACCACTTGGTGTGCGGATCCACATATCTTCTAAATCTAATACAGATAATCGATCAGATTCTGGGTAGCGCACCATGACTTTTAATTCATCAGAGCCACGTTGAATACGTTGTGCTTCATCACCATAAAATGCTTGACGAACTTGGCGAGCAAGATCTGACAGAGTCAATCCTAAAACCTCCGCTTCAGGTTTTATTTGTAGTTTTATTTCCTGACTGCCTCGACTAAATGAATGACGTATATCGTAAACTCCGTCGTAGCCTTTTAATTGATCTTGAATAGCATCAGCTGCTTTTTCTAACTCAATATCATTTTTACCCGTTAACTGGAATTCAATAGCCGCGCCACCACCTGCATTAGTACCAGCAAAAAAACGTAGCTCTTTTGTACCAGGAATTTCACCAATTTCATCTCGCCAGAGCTTTTCTATTGCATAAGCATCAAGTTCTCGCTCTTCTGACTTAACCAACTCAAGTAGAAAAGTCGCCTGAGTATTACCTTGGGTAAATACCATTGAGTGCTTAATAAAACTAGCACCATTAAATTTATTCCTACTTGCCACCTTTTGCGCAGCTTGAGTAATTTTTTCTATCGCCATATTACGTTTGTGAGGTGCACTACCATCAATCATTGAAATATTCCCTTGAATAAAATCACTCGGAATATTAGGGAATACTTCTAACTTAACAAAAGCACCAGCAATTAAACCTGTTGCTAAAATAAAGATAGCGACAAAAGTAGCCATGGTATTGTAGCGGGCAATCAATGCTTTTTTCAGTAACGGTTGATAAGTGTTACGAATAAAACCATCGAGCCAATTTTTAAAGCGCGTTTGTAAACGTTCTAAAGCATTACTGTTTTCAACTGTTAATGGCACATATTTCATATGAGCTAAATGAGCTGGCAGTATCCATTTAGATTCAATCAACGAAAACAATAAACAGAAACTAACCACGATTGATATTGATCGAAAGAATGCCGCAAATGTTGCATCAATGAATAACAACGGCATAAAAGCCGCGATGGTGGTTAATACCCCAAAGGTTGCAGGCATAGCAACACGCATGGTACCACGAATGATATTATCGCTTGAATGACCATATTGCTGAATTTCAGCATAAGCACTTTCACCAATAACAATAGCATCATCAACTACAATCCCAAGCACCATGATAAAAGCAAATAAACTCAGCATATTAATAGAGACTGACCACTCACCCAGTAATGGCATCATCATTAATGCGCCGAAAAAGCTGATCGGTATACCAATCATCACCCAGAAAGCGATTTTTATTCGTAAAAATAAAGTTAACACTAAGAACACTAAAAAGGCACCAATCAACATATTGCTGATCATCATGTCTAGGCGGGCTGAAAGATAATAGGAAACATCCCCCCAAACTGTTAATTTTGCTCCTTGAGGTAAAGTAGCGTTTTTTTCCTCAACATACGCTCGCACTTCAGCAGCAATGGCAAGATCGTTTTGATCTCCGGTTGATTGCACCATAATGCTTGATGTTGCCTCGCCATCAAATTTGGCAAAACCTTCTTGTTCAACAAAACCATCATTTATATTGGCAACATCGGACAATAATAATCGTGTACCATCAATGTTTGTTCTTAGAACTAAGTTGCCGTACTCAACGCCAGTATAAGCTTGCCCTTGAGTACGTAAAAGAATATCGCCGCCACGCGTTTTAATCGTGCCGCCAGGCATGTCAATGGAAGACTTCTTAATCGCTTGGCTGATTTGATCAAAAGTTAAATTATATTTTTGTAAAATATCTTCAGTAATTTCAATACTAATTTCATAATCACGATTACCAACAATTTGTGCACTATTAACACTCGGCAATGCCATTACTTCATCACGAATGTTTTGTGACATCACTTGTCGTGCTCGTCGCTCCATTGGGCCACTAACTGATAACCACATCACTTGGCCTTTAAATTCTTGCTTAGTGATAATAGGTTTTTCTGTTTGCTCTGGAAAAGTAGTAATAGCGTCAACTTGCATTTGTACTTCATCAAGCTTTTCAGACATTGAGTAGCCTGATTGAAGTTCAATAGTCACAACGCCAACCCCCTCGTTAGCTACCGAGGTAATTCGTTTAATACCATCAATATTCTCTAATGACTCTTCAACTTTTAAAACAACTGACTGCTCAACTTCTTCAGGTGCTGCGCCTAAATGAGCCACCACTACCTGAATGCTATTGGCATTAAATTCAGGGAACATTTTTTTGTTAATGGTTTGATAAGAGAAATAGCCTGCCACAATAATGAAGATCATCAATAAATTTGCAGCAACACCATTACGGGTAAACCAAGCAATAATGCCGGTTAGCTTTTCTGGATTATTATCAGAAGGGAAGTGCATTATTTACTCCCTTGTGCTTGATCACTGTCATCCTTCGACTCAGTCAACACAGGTGCAACTGATTGCTGTTCACCATCAATTCGTAAATTCATGCCAGCAACAGGCGTAGCCAAGCGTGTTACAACTAACCGCAAGCCATCACTAAATTGATCATGGCTATAAACAAATTGTTCATCACTACGTAAAATGTTTACTTTTTCAATGTGAAGCGCATTTTTATCATCTACCAAATAAATGGTGTTAGCCCCATGCACAGCACTACGAGGAATAGCTAATACATCATCAACTGTTTTCCCTGTAATAGTCGCATTAACAAAACTGCCAATACGCAATTCTGATTGAGTGTTTTCAGTTAAAATAGCGTAAGGATCATCAATTTGAGCAATAACGTAATGAACTCGACTTGTTGCATCAACCACACCTTCATAACGAGTAAGTGTTGAAGACCAGTGACTGGTTTTTCCGCCAACAGATAAGCTAAGATCTACTGCAGAACTAGCATGATTTTTTTGGTTTATTTTAGGCAAGGATAAAAACACTACATCACGGTGTTTAATCGGCAACCTTGCTTCTGCATAATCAATAGCAAACGTCGTTGCTAACATGCTTCCAATAGAAACATATTGTCCAATATCGACTTTTTTCTCTTTCAACATAGCATCATAAGGTGCCAATATTTTTGTTCGAGTTAATTTAATTTTTGCCTGAGTTAAATCCGCTTGTGCCGCTTTTAAATCTGCTTGGGCTTTTTGTAATTGGGGCTTTCTCAATGCCATAACAGGCGCTGAGTCTATTGATTGACCTGATAATAACCACTCTTCTCTTGCCTGTTGACCTCTAGCTTGCTCTTCAATTAAGTTTGCCTGTGACGTCTGTAAACGAGACTGCGCCTGTACTAAGGCGACTTGATAATTGATATCATCAATCGCTAGCAGCTGCTCTCCTTTTCGAAAATAACCACCTACTTTGAATTTCTCAGAAACATTCACTATTTGTCCTGACACCTCAGAAACTAAATTAGTTTGAGTTCTTGGAACTATGCTTCCTTGTGATAAAACAGTAAAAGTGACTTGCTGCTTCTCTAAGTTTTGCACTTCAACCAAGGGTGCTTTTACTAATACAGGTTTCTTAGCAGGTTTAGGTGCAAGCATACTGACTATAATTAACACCAAAATGGCGGCAAAAATAATAGCGATTGGCGCCAAAACATAACTTAATTTCACTAATCGAGGTGATGACTCTTTTTGTAATTCGGTGCTAGGCATTAGATTCTCTATTATTCTCAGAAGGGAATGTTTTATTTAAATATTTTATACTTAAATATAAAGGAGTTGGAAATATTTTAAAAGTAACTTTACGATTACTTACAAAGTAAATGAAAGCAGGGTTTGCTCGCTAAAAAAGTTAATTGATTCGGGTAAATTTTGCCCATGACAACAACAGTTCTCTAAAGTCTTCAGTACCACAACTAGACTGCGCTTGTTGGTCAAAATCCATATCATCTTCACTGAGCTCTTCAGGTAAAACATCTTCGCCGTTAAGCAAAACATTGGCTTTAACTTGTACATCATGAATACTAAATGAAATAGAGTACTCATGACCTGTCAGCATTACTTCTTGCTCCTTGCCTGATGCAACATCATTCATAGCCGTTAATATAGAAGTTAACTTGTCAGCATCATGGCCAACCTCGACCTCTAACCAAGGGCCAATAACTTGATGTTCCAATGAAAAGTTTGCTTTAGCACTACCCGTGATTGCGTCGTGAATAAATTCGTATTCCATACTAGCCTCAATGAAAATAGCCTAATATACAGAGTATAGAAGAAAAGCGATATTCTCTCTTACTAAATTCATTTATAATAATGAAAACATATTCTCTTTTTCTTCACTCTTAGTTGTAATTTAACTATTTTTACTTATTTAGCTTATAGTTATTAAAGGTGTCTCCATTTGCTGTTTAATTTTTATTAATGAAAATTTTGTTTATTGTTCTGCTTACTAGTTTATTTTGTCTTCAGTCATTTTCAGCTGAACAAAAAACTATTCGCTTAGCAACCTATCTTGAACCTCCTTATTCTGACTTTGAAAACGGCCAGTACACAGGAGTTAATATAGATATAATTCAATTGCTCGCTAAAAAACTAAATAAAAAAATCATATATGTTCGTTGTCCTTTCGGCCGCTGTTTATCCTTATTAAAAAATAATGGTGCTGATATCGTGTTAGGGATAAGAAAAACCACTAAAAGAGCTGAATTTCTTTCTTATCTACCGCAACCTTTTCATATTCAATATTTTCCATTGCGTTTTTTTATGCGAAAAGGTGATGAAAAGAAAATTGAAAAGTATGATGACTTAAGAAAGCTCACTATCGGCACATTACGTGGTGCTTCCTATTTTGAACCTTTTGATAATGACAAGTATTTAACTAAAGTAGAATTAATTAATTACACACAACTAATACAATTATTACTAAAAGGTCGGATAGATACCTTTTTAGAAAGGGAGGAGTCTATTGCGCCTTGGATTGATAACGACGTTTACCAAAATGAGATGAAACTAGCACCTTATCAATATAATAAGGCAATCGGCTCTTACATTGCTATCGCAAAAAATTCTGCATTGCATACAGAATTGGCTGCTTTTTCAGCTATGCAGAAAACATTGTTGAACAATGGTGAAATTGACGCTTTAATATCTAAAAAATAAAAGAAAAATAGTTCAACTTTTCTGAACCAACGCTCTCTATGTTTGTCTATAGAATTCAATCCAAAATCAATTAATTTATCAGGCTTTCAAGTGTTAAAAGGACGTCACACAGCGGTTGTATTTTCAATTGCTATCCATCTTGGAATCATCGTTGCTATCAGTCAAACCATTGTTACAACCGAAAAGGATAAATTACCCAAGCACAAAGCAATCAAAAGCTTTATTTACATACCAGTAAAAGATGTGCCTGTTAAGAAAACACCAGCTAAAACCGCTCAGCCAGAACAAGTGGTTGCAGAAGAAATAAAAACTGAAAATGAAAAGATAGAAATTGAGCAAGAAGTTAAAGAAGTCATTGAAAAAAATGTCATCGAAGAAAAAACGATTACACAAAAAGCACCTCAAGACACACCGACTCCTCTTGCTTATGTAAAACCGAATAAAAAAAAGCAAGAAGATCAGCAAGATAAGGATAGTATTGAGCAGAAAAAATCAGCACCTAAATACTCAGCCTTTAAACAGTTGAGTCAATTAAGAAACAAGCTTTCAGAACAAATGTTTGCCGATGAAGCATTTGAGTATAGTCGTCCAAGAACAGGCTCAATTATGGATGGCACACCTGTCAATGTTCCGCACTCAGTTAAACAGTTCACCGCAGAAGAAAAAGCCCTCAATGCAACTTCAAGTATTGGCAGTTTAAAGGTGGTCAAAGGTGATGACGGCAGCTGTACTATTGAACGCGATTTATCTGAAGTAGGAATCGCAGGGGTAAAATCAGTAGAGAGTTTTGGTTGTGGAGAAAATAAATTTAATAAAAGCTTTCGTGAGCATATGGCTAAGATCCGTAAAAAATTAGGTAAATAATCCTAACGAACCTTAGCAACAATTTGACTACCTTGGTTAAACCGAGATTTTGCTATCAGCAAAAGCTTTAGCTTTAGCAAATCGTTTCGCAGAGCGATCTCCTAATTTCACCAACATCAAGTAACAATACGGCACCAAAAATAAGCTAGTAAAGGTGGAGAATAATAACCCCCCAATAATAGCTACTGCCATCGGATAAGCTTGATTATCAGCTGAAGCCATCGCTAACGGCACCATACCTATAACAGTGGTTGCAACCGTCATAAATATTGGTCTAATTCGACTAACACAAGCTTCAATAATCGGATTTAACAAGTCATCAGCAGCGCCTTTTAATTTATTAATTTGGTCTATAAGTACAATACCGTTATTCACTACAATTCCCATCAATATCAACATACCGATCATACCTGTTTCTCCTAAACCTATACCTAATACAGCAAAGGTCCAGTACACACCGATAAAAGCTAAACCAATCGAAGACAATATCGCAATCGGCATCAATAGTGACTCAAATAAAGCCGCCATAACGATAAATATTAATGCCAAGGCCAGCATCATATTCATCACCATATCTTTCATCGCTTTTTCATCTTGCTCAAATTGACGTCCCAAACTCCAATCATATCCAGAAGGAAAAGCCACATTCTCCATCACTTCTTTAATTTTTATTGCCGCTTCCATACGATTAATATCTTCTAAATTAATCGAAATGATCAAATTAGTGCGACGATGTACTCGGGTTATTTGGCGCATAACCGGTTCGCTATCAAAAGTCACTAACTGTTGTAAGGTAATAATTTTTCCCTTACTTTCCAAAACAGGTAAATGCTTAATTCGCTCAAGTGGGATTGATTTTTCAGGGTGATAAACTAACTTAATGCCTATTTCACCTAGCTTCTCATCTCTAAAAGAGCGCAAGTTAACACCACGTAACGCGGTTGATATACGTTGAGCTACTTGCTGTGTATTCGCACCTAATCTCGAAACCTTATCGCGATCAATTCGTAACAATAATTCTAACTTATTGGTATTATTATCAATACCTACTTCAGCAAAACCTTCAACACCTTCTAATTGCGAGATCACCGCTTCACTCAACTCCATTAAACGTTTAGTTGAACTACCATTGAGTGTGACCTTAGCTAATTTTCCTTTTTCTTCAGACCAATCAAAAGAAGGCCGAGCGATTGCACTTTCAGGAAAGCCTTTGCGGATTTTATCTTTTAACTCAGATAAGGGAATTGAATAGTTGTCATTAAGTTTAATACGCGACATGGCAAAGCCAGCCCAAATTCGACTATTCACTTGTTTAAAATGAAACGCTTGCTGATTGTCGTATAAGTACTGCTCCATTTCATCGACTAATTTAGAAACATCTTTCAGCTTTTGCTCACCGTTAATATGGTAAACAACGATGATTTCCTTTTCTTTTTTACCTTTTTCTTGATGGCTATTCACCGTTTGTTTGGCAAAAACACCACTAATGATCAAAAAGATAATAAACAATGCTGTCTTTTTAGGGTGGGTCAATATTTTAGTTAAGCTAGGGCGATACCAGTGATCTAACTTACCTTGTGTGACAACATTAGAGAGTGCTTTTTTATCCACACGGCTTAACATCAGAGGAATAGCGGTTTTAGCAATAATTAATGAGGCTAATAACGGTAAACAGATTGCTACTGCAATTTGCTCTATCAAAACGGTAATGAAATTTTTCTCACCCATTAATAACGGCATAAAAACAATAGTTGTGGTTAACGTACCACTGATTATCGCAATACTGACATTATCAACACCAGTAAGAATTTTTTGGATTGAACTTATCGATTTATTCTGTTGTTGCAAGATGCTTTCACAAATAACTACCGAATTATCAATCAATAACCCCACAGCAATAAATAAACCAGCAAGTGATAACATGTTCAGGGTATATCCCATAAAGTACATGCCCGCGAGTGCAAAACTAAGTGAAATCGGAACCGAAGCAACAACCACAAATGTTATATGGCTATTGCGCAAAAATATGTATAAAACAATAAATGACAGTAAAATACCAAAAGCACCAGCTTTTAATAAATCAGCTAAAGACTCTTGAATTTCTTTACCGCTGTTATCTTTAATCTTGATAACAATATCTTTAAACTCATCTTGTGTGCGTAATTGCTCAACTAAATTAACAATATTGTCAGTGACATCAACTACGTTAGCATCTGACTCTTTAAAAACTTCCATGCCAACAGATTTTTTTCTATCTGTGCGTATTTCACTACTTCTTTCGGGAGATACTAGTTTAACCGTAGCAACGTCGGTTAACTTAACCCCCGCTTTTACTTGAAAACTCCTAATATCATTTAAACTGTGATATTCGCCGTCGGGTGATACCCTAAACTTACGCTCTCCACTTAGGATTGAACCTGATTTCACCAAAAAGTTACTGGCTCGCAAATCTTGCAAAAGCTGTGCTTGATCCACTCTATTCATCGCTAACTTAGTGCTATCTAATTGGATTTCAATATTCGGTTGTACCACACCACGAAATTCAATTTTTCCAACACCTTTTAAACGCTCAATTGGACGTTTGATTTTTTTATCTAAGAAATCATATGCATGAGATAAGTTTTTATCCCCAGAGAGGACAATACTAATCACGGGCATATCTTCAGTGGAAAACTTTTGCACCCATACTCGCTGCACGTCATCAGGCAACAAGTGTCGAACCATATCGACTTTTTCCCGCACTTCGAGAATTTTACTGTCTAAGTCACTGTTTAAACTCATCATCAACTGAATACTGGCTGAATCGGCTCGGCTACGAGAAGTCATTTCAGTAATACCACTTAATGTTGCCAACGCTTCTTCAATAGGACGAGTGATCAAACGTTCTACTTCTTCAGGCGTTGCACCGTTATAGGGTACATTGATAAACGCCATCGGAATATTGACTGCTGGCCAGCTTTCTTGTGGTAATAATTTACTCGCCACTAAGCCAGTAACAAACAATGAAATCATTAACATCGCCGTAGTAACTGGCCGCTTTAATGCTAGAGCTGTTAACCAAACATGCACAGGCAATGAAGACAATTTATCACCAAACTTATTAGGCTTTCCAGTAGACTTTGATGATGAATTAGTGCTCATATTCAGCTCCAGCTACAGAACTTTCTTGCTCTAAATCTTCAACAATTGCCGTATATTTTTTACGGTCAAATAAGCTGTATAAAACAGGAATAAGTAATAAGGTCAACATGGTGGCAACCAATAAGCCACTCATTACCGTAATCGCCAACGGTGCACGTAATTCTGAGCCCTCGCCACTGCCTAAAGCTAATGGCAACAAACCTAAAATGGTGGTTAATGTGGTCATAATAATTGGTCTAAAACGCGACTCACTCGCTTCCATAATCGCCGCCATTTTCTCCGTGCCGGTTAAGCGTAGTTGATTAATACGATCGACAAGCACAATGGCATTGTTCACCACAATCCCCGTAAGCATGATCACACCTATAAGAACGATAACGCTGATATTAGTTCCGGTAATATACAAACCTAAAACAGAGCCTAATACAGCTAAAGGTACTGAAAATAAAATAATCAAAGGATTTAATAGCGACTCGAATTGTGAAGCCATGACTAGATAAACCAAAAATACCGCGAGGGATAACGCCATCATCAATGAAGAGAATGAACTAGCCATTTCTTTATTTTGTCCTGCAATACTGGCTTTAATATTATCGGGTAAAAACAGTTGATCAACTAAGTCTTGGGCTTTTTCGGCCGCTTCGGCTAAATCACCATACATTAATGAAGCAGACACTATTGCCACACGGCTTTGATCAATTCGGTTTATTTCGTTAGGCCCGATGCTTTCCGTGATAGTAGCAACAGCGGATAAAGGTAACGACTTTGCTTGCTCTGAGTTTACGGTAATTTGACGAATTGCTTGTGCTGAGTTACGAGAACTTTCATCTGCTCGAACTAAAATATCAATCTGTCTATCTTGTAAGTTGTACTTACTCGCCACAGAGCCAGCAACTTTAGTAACTAATTGGTTAGCAATATCAGAGGCTTTAAGCTTTAAACTCGCCAATCGTTCATTATCAAAGCTAATTTTTAACTCAGGTTGACCTGCACGAAGGCTATTATTGATATCAGTAAATTGTTTATCGGTTGATAGCTGCTTAGTTAATTGGTCGCTATATTTTTTCAGCGCCACTAAATCATAACCTGACAGCACAATTTGCAATGGGCGCTCAGTGGTGAACATTTCTGTTTGAGCAATTTCAGCACTAACATCAGCCATTTTCTCTACTTCGGCTCTCACTTTATTTTTCACCGTTTCAAGATCTGAACTGTTATGCACAGCAACCAACAACTGCCCCCAATTCTCACCACCTTTACTAGCTGAGCTCATCATTAAACTACCACTACCGGCAAGTGAATAACTGTGTTTCACCAAGTCATCATTTGAAATAATCGCCGCTAATTGTTGCAAGCGTCTATCAGTAACAGAAATAGGTGTGCCCTGGGGCAAGGTTAATTCAATAGTAAATTCTGCTTGAGCAACCTCAGGGACTAATTCCAAACTTATTTTTGGTAATAAGCTCATCACAAAAAAAGCAAACAGTAAGCTACACGTCAACATTACCATGCGATTTTTCAAGGTAGCTTTCAGTAAACGACTATAAACTGATGATACTTTACTAAAGTAAAAACTAAACATTTTATGCGCTGGTTTAAAGACAAAGTTGGCAACTTTAGTCACAGCGTTACTGAGTAATAAAATCAATTTGGTGATTAATAATGGCAAATAATTAAATAACAACTTGAATGGAAAGGCTAATATCAGAGTAAGAAATTTGCTTACTTTTTTGAATTTACTTGGTTGTTCAATCTCAGCTGCTGTCTCAGAGTCTTCAAACGATGACTGTTTATTTTTATTCAAGCCAAACTGACGTGATGCCAACATAGGTATCAAAGTCAACGCAACAATGAGTGAGGCAAGTAATGCAAAAGTTACCGTCATTGCTTGGTCGCTAAACAACTGTCCAGCAAAACCTACCACAAACGCTAAAGGAAAAAACACTGCCAGAGTTGTTAACGTTGAAGCTATAACAGCCCCTGAAACTTCTTCTGTTCCTTTTACCGCGGCTTTAACAATTCCTAAGCCTTTTTCTCGATAACGCGCAATGTTTTCTAATACCACAATAGCATTATCAACCAGTAAACCAACAGCTAACGCAATGCCACCTAATGACATAATGTTAAGGCTAATATCATTAGCAAACATTAAGTTAAAAGTAGCCACAATTGATACTGGAATAGCGAGTGAAATAATTAAGGTATTAAAGAAGTTACCAAGAAATAGATATAATACTAACATCGCCAAAATACCGCCAATAATAGCCGCACTTTTCACTTCATCTACCGCATTAATGATAAATTCGGACTGATCATATATGACAGTAAACTCTAGGTTTTCTGGTAAGGTTTCTTTAAGTTCAGCTAGTTTTTTATTAACGGCTTCAGCCACTACCACAGTATTGGCATCACCTTCTTTATAAATGGCTAGTTCTATCGCTTCGTCATTATTTATTCGGGTTATATCAGTACGTTCTTTTTCACCATCAACTATCTTTGCAATATCTTTTAAGTAGATAGTTTGACCATCAACTTGTTTAACAATCATATTGCCCAAGTCTTTTAATGAGCCAAACTGATTAAGGGTTCTTACTAAATACTCTTGCTGACCGTCATATACTCGACCAGCCGACATATTGATATTTTCACTTTGAATACGTGAAACAATACTTTGTGCTGAAATACCTCGACGAGCCGCTTTTTCTTGATCAAAGATAACTTGAATTTCTTGCTGCAAACCACCGCCTAACTGTACAGCGGCAACTCCTGATAGCGTTTCTAGTTGGCGTTTAATTTCTTGCTCGGCAAAGGTTCTGATCTTTTTAAGTGCACGAGGATGTGTATCAGAAGTCGATAGTCCTAAGCGTATAATAGGGTCAAGCGCAGGGTTAAAACGTAAAATAATAGGTTTATTAACATCTTTAGGCAAAGCTATAATATCGAGCTTTTCACGAACATTTTGTGTAGCAAAATTCATTGCTATGCCCCATTCAAATTCAATCACGACATCTGATTGACCCGCTTTTGAAATGGAATGTATTTTACGAATACCTTTCACTACCCCAACAGATTCTTCAATCGGCTTTGTAATTAATTGTTCAATTTCAGCAGGTGCAGCACCAGGGTTTTCGGTTCTTACCGTTAACGTTGGGTAAGAAAGATCGGGTAATAAAGACACCGATAAACGAGAGAAGCCCACCATACCAAATAACATCACGGCGAGGGTAAACATACAAACGGTAACTGGACGTTTAACAACCGTACTAATAATACTCATAACTAAGATCCTTTAAACAAAACAAAAAAAGCACGAACAACTGTAATAAATGTTCGAAAACACTTTATTCTTCGGATGATTTTGTTTCTGTAATGACTTTAGCGGTATTGCTTTGAGGTTCTGCTTTATCTTGTTCATCGGCAACCTCAACTTCTTCACCGATGACTTTAACTAAACTGTCAGCTTTTAACCCTTGTTGTCCAACAACAACAACAGGCTCGTCTTGATTCAAAGAAGTTAATACTTCAACAAAACCATTTTGTTCATAGCCTGTTTCAACCACAACTTTCTTCGCTTTTTTATCAGCAATAACAAAAAGGCTGGTTTCAGTATCTGTTACTAATAAGGCTTTTTGAGGAACAAGCTGAGCATTTTGATGTACATCAAGCACTAAAGAAACTTTGGCAAACATACCTGGTTTTAATGCAGCGTTATCATTATTAACGTTCAACGTTACTTTAAAAGTACCTGATTCGGTATCAATAATAGGAGAAATTAACGCGACAGTTGCCGGTACAGAAGCTTGCGTATTAGCAGGAAAAACGAGTTGAGCTTGTTGACCAATATGAACATTGTTCATTTCAGATTCAGGTAAATACACCACACCTTGTAATGTATCTAAAGCAACAATGTGAAACATTTCACTTTCAGCGCTAGAAGTCATATTACCTGCTTTAACCATTCTTGCTGCAATAACTCCGGCAATAGGAGCACGAACTTTAGAGTCTCTGACTTTAATTGCCGCAACTTGTTGCTGATTAGTGCGTGATTGCACTAAAAACTCTAGCTTCTCTAAATCTTTAACAGAAATTAATTGTTTACCATCAATCGGCTGGCTACGGCGAAACTCTGAAGTTGCCGATGCTAAATCGATACTTGCACGCTCATAATCTAGTTGATAACTTTCTGAATCAATTTCAGCAAGTATTTGTCCTTTAGAGACTAACATGCCTTCTTCAACCAGTATTTTTTCAATCATGCCAGTAACTTTATTAGTGACTTTACTTTCCGCTCTTGCCTCTAAAACAGCCGTAGTACGATAGGTATTACTAATATCTTGAGTGATTAACTCAATAGTTTCTACGGGCACTTGGTATTCTGCTTTTTCTTTTTTCTTATCCGCTTTATCTATTGCACTAGGATCTGAACAAGCTGAAAGCAGCATAGTAGCTGTAATTGTAAAGGCGATAATTGATTGTTGGAGTAGTGTGCGCATAACATTCCGTTGACGTCATTCTTATAATTGCGCATATTTTAACTGAATTAACAAAAAACATACAATTGAGTCAGCTCAGTAATTTGTATGAAAGTATGTAAACACTAGTTTTTTAAAATTTTTAAAAGCACATTCTAAATATGCTATTTATCTCTTTCATCTCTATTTATTATCGTTTTTGTTATTTCATATTTTGCTATCCTCATTAGTTTGTTAAGGTGAATTCAATCTCAAAATAGCCCTTATCTACAAATGGAATTACAAATGATTTATCGTTTAATTATATTGATAATGACAACAATGGTGATGAGAACTAAAATCTGGTTTCGTGCTTTAAAGTAACGCCACATTAAAGTGGCGCTTAAATAATTAACTTACAACTTAGCCTCAAACATAGCTAAATTACTTTGATACGTTGCCAGCTCTACATCTTTTTGTACTATTGCTAGTGAAACCGCTTTTTTATAAGAGCTTAATGCTTTTTTGGGTTGATTATTTTCTGCCAACGCTTTTGCATAACTCTCATAACCACTCGCCACATCTGGAAATATTTTTATATTCGCCTTATAAATGGCTAAAGCCCCCGATAAATAGCCTGCATCTTTATATTTATGGCCAATATAATTGACCATAAAATTTTCTAGGTGATGCCTAGCTAATAGCTGTTTCAATAACCGATGAACCTTATTTTCGTTTTTAGCGCTCAAGTTATCTTTGATTAATAACGCTTCAAGTTGCTTAAAAGGTTTTTCTCGATACTCAGTTGCCTTAATTTTCGCTAATTCTTTAGCTTTATCTAATGACAAGTCAGCCGAAATTTTAACCTCTGGCTGAACCCCAACACCTTCCCAGTTAGTTTTAGTGATCGGGTTTATTGAGCGAGCAAAAGGAACGATAAAACCGAAGCCGTATTTTATTGGATTAAAGTTCACTGGGTGTGCACCGCCACCGGTAGCCTCACCAATTATCGTCGCTCTATTTCTAGCTTGTAAGTTATAACTAAAATCTTCAGCAGCAGAAAAGGTTCGCTTACTGGTTAAAATAAACAATGGCACATCAAGCCTTTTACGGCCATCGACGGCTACATTAATAAACTTCTTAGTATGGTTTGTTTTTCGGGTATAAACACTGCCGAAGTGCGTTCCTTCTGGCAGAAAATAGCTCGCTAAATAATTAACGATATCACCGCCACCGCCATTTTTTCGTAAATCAATAATAATCGCATCTGCTGTTTCTAAATACGCCATTAGCGGATCTATTTGTAGTTTATCTTCTCGTCTAAAACCATCGAGGCGAAAATAACCGACATTGCCTTCAAAGAAATTTACCTCTCCAAACCCTCCATCACGAAAGTGCATCAGTCCGTTTAAGTGGTCTTGAAAAGTCGGCGTTGATGGTTTTGAAGGTCTCGGTGAGCGCTCCCTATTGCCTCTTGGAGGCATCACGCTGATGTGCTTATCTTTGGTATAACGACGCATCTCTTTGGTCAGCGCTCTAGCGAAAGCTTTGGGATCTTGGTAATCTTTAAAAAATCCTTGCGCCAAAATTGTGTCCAAATGCTGATTAACATCTCGTGCTTTATCAAGAAAGACATAATGTTCTAACATTATATCTTGAATATCTCTTATGATATCAGCATGACGCTGGTTCGATGATAATTCGTCCACTGATGCTGCTTTACTAACTTGTCCACTCACAATGATAATGAGCAACATAGTGCTATATATAAATTTTGTTAGTTTTGTCATAATTTCCCTACTGGTGTTTCTTATTAGATGTTAAAGAAGCAGAACCTTGGCAAAAATGGTATTTATTGACGATAAAGTAAAACGTATTTTTTTGTGATGGAAAGATTATGACGTTGAAAAACAAGGATTAATTAAAGCTTGAGTGATTTAAGTAAAATTGAAGAATTATCAAAGAACCTCTTTTATATTGATAATTTTTGTATTGATATCAAACGAGGAATCATAACACTAGCTGAAGAAGTGCATACCGTTGAACCTAAAGTAATGACTGTTTTACTTCATTTAGCGGCCAATGCAGGTAATGTTGTTGAACAAGAGTCTCTATTTGCCAAAGTCTGGCCAAAATCCGTTTATAGCCCGGGCTCAATTAGACGCTGTATAACCATACTAAGAAAAATTTTTCAGGATGATACAAAAACCCTTATCGCTACGCACCCTAAACGTGGTTATAGTTTAAATTCATCAATTAAGTTAATAGCTAATCAAAGTGCATCGGTTGATTATCAGCATATTTATCGCGCTATTTTGCTACTTCTCTTACTCGGTGCTGTTTTTTTTTACTCCAACAACTCAGAAACAAGTATTCCAATTATCACTGACTCAAGACCGATCACTTCCACTAAGCAACTAGAAGATTTTGCTCAATTATCTCCAAATGGACAATACATTGCTTTTGTTCGACACCCGATCAATAAACACCTTGAAGGACATATCTGGCTTAAGGATTTAGCCAACGACAAGGAATATAAACTCTCAAAGTCATCGGTTTATGCTCGTAATATCAACTGGCATGCAAACAGCAAAACGCTTTTATATGTTTCAGTTAAAAATCAAGGGCTAGATATTGTTCGAATGAGTATCAACTTAGATACCATGAATTCTAACGAATCAGTTATTTTAAGTAAGCCCAAACTCAATTGGGTAAGTAGTGTTATTTGGGGTCCAAATAACACTCTGTATTACATTGCTAACAAAGCCAGTAAAAAAACGCTATTCAGCTTTAACCTTGGTTCAGGAGAACAAAAAGAACTATTAACAGCTCAAGATTCATTTAGTCCCTTTGAACTTGCCTTGTCAAACAATCAAAAACATCTAGCGATTATCGGATGGCATGAGAGAAAAAATTCTCAAATAAAATTATTGTCTATCCCCCAATTAGAAAACAGCACTATTGAAGTCGTGCAGCAATGGATGCTAGATACTGGGCACTATGATATTAGTTGGCATCCAAATGATACCTCATTATTATTAAATGATGGTAAGCACCTTTATCATCTAGATTCTTCCGGGAAAATTGAAAAAATTCTCTATGAAAATTTCCAATTCATTCGCTTTGCTCATTTTTCTCCAGATGGTAATTCGATAGCTATTATTTCAGAAAAGCTTGATATCGATATTTGGCTATCACCACTAGATAAAAAACAGCAAGACAGACTGGTCTATGATAGTAATTCAATGGATCGCAACCCCAAATTTTCACCAACAGGTGAGCGTTTTGCCTTTATTACTGAAAGTAAAGGATACCCTCAAATATATATTCACCATTTGAGCTCAGGTAACAATCAATTGGTTTATAAGAATACCGAAAAAAACTTGTATGTATCTCCTCCTAAATGGAATCCATTAGGCAACAAGCTAACATTTGCCATTGCTGGCCTACCAATTATTATTAATCTGGACAACCAAGGCAGTGAAATTGAAACACTCAATTACGCACAAGGTGTTCCGTTACAATGGTATCAAAATGAACAGGCTTTGTTATTGGTAGATCACGAACAGGCTGTACCCGAGTTTATTAAGCTTGACCTCACCACAAAGCAGGCAAGTAAAATAGTTAATAAAAACGGGGATAGCGCCTACCTAAATACCAATGATGAGCTTTTACTTATTTCTAAATCAAGTATAGATAAATTTATCACAACAGGGACACTTGAGAGAATTCATGACTTTGATGGTCAGATCTTACAAGCGTATCGTACATCAAAAGGCATATACTTATACGCTAAAGCTAAAAAGCAATTTGCGATGTGGTTTTATTCTTTTACAGATCAATCAATCGCTAAAATTAGTCAATGGGATTCAAATCAAAGAATTGTCGATATCGATAGCTCAGGTGACTTTTTGCTGACTCATACAGTGGAAATGGAAAAAGACATTGTCCTATTGACGGTAAAATAACTCATAAAATATAAGCGTCTAGTCTTGATACAACTTTTCCCTCTAAAAGTAAAAATGCTACTAATGCCATGTAAATATCATTTATTGCATTTTTCAAGATCAGCTGGTGGAAAAATAAAACAGAAACACTGAACTTGGCTTACCAATTAATTACTTCTAACGCAGTTAATATTAGCTAGCAAAGGAGTAGCAATAGATTGAAAATTCAAGCCAAACTTTAGTACCAAGCGATAAAATTAATTTTTAATTATTTCAGTAAGTAACAATAATTCTCATTAGCATTATAACTGTAGCTTCTACACCTCATAAATCTTATGAATAGTGCTTATTTAAGCAAATGATTAGGAGAGTAAGGAGAAAGTCAGGTAAAATGTGCGCAAAATTTTTACCCTGCTAATATTATCCTATTAGCATTTTGTCTTATTATCATATTGCAGTAAGAGAGAGAACCATATGAGCCTGTATTTAGAATATATAGCAGAAATTGAAAATCGTAAAAATGAGCTAGGATTAGCGCCTAAGCCAATTGATAGTGCTGAACTATTATCAGAAATCATCACCCAAATTAAAGATCAAGAGAATGCACACCGTAAAGATTCTCTTAGCTTCTTCATCTATAACACCTTACCAGGTACTACAAGTGCTGCAGGTGTCAAAGCTGCCTTTTTAAAAGAAATCATTTTAGGTGACTCTGTTGTTGCAGAAATTACACCGACATTTGCTTTTGAATTACTTTCTCACATGAAAGGTGGTCCTTCAATTGAAGTATTACTTGATCTCGCATTAAGTGATAATGCATCACTATCAGCACCAGCTGCTGAAGTGCTTAAAACACAAGTTTTCTTATATGACGCTGATACAGCACGTATTGAAGCTGCTTTTAAAGCAGGTAATTCCGTTGCTAAAGATCTTCTTGAAAGTTACGTACAAGCTGAATTCTTCACTAAGTTACCTGACATTGAAGCGAAAGTTGAACTTGTTACTTATATTGCCGGTGAAGGTGATATATCAACTGATTTACTTTCTCCTGGTCACCAAGCTCACTCACGTGCTGACCGTGAATTACACGGTAAGTGTATGATCACCCCAGAAGCACAAGAAGAAATTCAAGCGCTACAAGCTAAACACCCTAACGCGAAAGTAATGCTTATCGCTGAAAAAGGTACTATGGGTGTTGGTTCTTCTCGTATGTCAGGTGTGAACAACGTAGCACTTTGGGCTGGTAAGCAAGCAAGTCCTTACGTACCTTTTATTAACATTGCACCAGTTGTTGCTGGTACAAACGGTATCGCTCCTATCTTCTTGACTACTGTTGATGTAACTGGTGGTATTGGTCTTGACCTTAAAAACTGGGTTAAGAAAGTAGATGCTAACGGCAATGCAGTTGTTGACGAAAATGGCGATGCAGTATTAGAAGAAGCATACTCTGTTGCTACAGGTACGGTCTTAACTATCGATACTAAAGCGCAGACGTTATACAACGGTGATAAAGAGCTGGTTGATGTATCTTCAGCATTTACGCCACAAAAACAAGAATTCATGAAAGCCGGTGGTTCTTACGCAGTTACTTTCGGTAAGAAACTACAAACATTTGCCGCAGAAGCTTTAGGTGTTGAAGCACCTGTTGTTTACGCAGCATCAAAAGAAATTTCACATGAAGGTCAAGGCTTAACAGCGGTAGAGAAGATCTTTAACCGTAATGCTGTAGGTGTTGCCTCTGAAACACCTCTACATGCAGGCTCTAACGTTCGTGTAAAAGTGAACATTGTTGGTTCTCAAGACACCACTGGCCCTATGACATGTCAGGAATTAGAAGCCATGGCTGCTTCGACGATTTCTCCAATCGTTGACGGTGCATTTCAATCAGGTTGTCACACGGCATCGGTTTGGGATAGCAAAGCTAAAGCGAACACTCCTAAATTAATGGCGTTCATGAACAAGTTTGGTTTAATCACTGCACGTGATCCAAAAGGTGTTTACCACTCAATGACTGACGTTATTCATAAAGTATTGAATGACATCACTATTGACGACCGCGCTATCATTATTGGTGGTGATTCACATACTCGTATGTCTAAAGGTGTAGCCTTCGGTGCCGATTCAGGTACGGTTGCAATCGCACTTGCGACAGGTGAATCAGCCATGCCAATCCCTGAGTCTGTTAAAGTGACTTTCAAAGGTAGCATGCAAGATCATATGGATTTCCGTGATGTTGTTCACTCAACACAAGCACAAATGCTTAAGCAATTTGGCGGTGAAAACGTATTCCAAGGTCGTATTATCGAAGTACATATCGGTACATTAATGGCTGATCAAGCGTTTACTTTCACTGATTGGTCTGCAGAAATGAAAGCTAAAGCTTCAATCTGTATTTCAAACGATGAAACGCTTATCAAGTCTATTGAGCTTGCTAAGAGCCGTATCCAAATTATGATCAACAAGGGTATGGAAAACGAAGCCGGTACATTAGCAGGCTTAATTGCTTTAGCTGATAAGCGCATCGAAGAAGTTAAATCAGGTGCTCAACCTGCATTAGCACCAGATGATGCTGCTAAGTACTACGCTGAAGTTGTTGTTGACCTTGACGCAATCGAAGAGCCAATGATTGCTGACCCTGATGTAAACAACGAAGACGTATCTAAGCGTTACACTCACGATGTTATTCGTCCTGTATCATACTATGCTGACAAATCTGTTGATTTAGGTTTTATTGGTTCTTGTATGGTTCACAAAGGTGACATGCAAATCGTTGCACAGATGTTACGTAACCTTGAAAAACAAAATGGCACTGTAGAGTTCAAAGCACCATTAGTTCTTGCTGCTCCAACTTACAACATTGTTGATGAGTTAAAAGCTGAAGGCGACTGGGACATCCTACAAAAATACGCTGGTTTTGAGTTTGATGATGCTGCGCCAAAAAACGCTGCTCGTACTAAATACGAAAACATCTTATACCTAGAACGCCCTGGCTGTAACTTATGTATGGGTAACCAAGAAAAAGCAGAACCAGGTGATACGGTAATAGCTACCTCAACACGCTTATTCCAAGGCCGCGTTGTAGCTGATACTGCAGAGAAAAAGGGTGAGTCATTACTTGGTTCATCAGCTTTAGTTGTTCTTTCCACGGTACTTGGTCGCTTCCCAACTATGAAAGAGTACAAGAGCTCAGTAGAAGGTATTGACTTAACTAAGTTTACTCCTCCTACAGAAGAGATGACTACTAAATACACTGCTCAAGCAGTACCTATTAAAGTAGTATAATGCTAAATTGAGTATCTACTTAAATAATCAGTAGATTAAATAGAAGGGGTTGCTTTTATATGCAATCCCTTTTTTATATTTACCGTTAGTTTCTTTTAAGTACCCTAAAGAGATGGACAGTTTAGCTTGATACTTAAAGACGGTTGAATATAGCTCGGACTTATTCTTTTATCATCAAACCCTTCTACACCGTTTATAACCTCCATGGTAAAACCATAAGAGCCGCATAACTTATAAGCATGTCGAAAAATAAAACTCGCCAGCTGTTCAAATGATGTTTTACTGGTTGAAATAACTTTAACGTGATAAATACCCTCATCGGATAACTGCTGTTTAAATTGTACCTGGTGGTCAAAATCGAAATCTGATCGAGTTTGATTAATCTGTGTACAGCCAATAGTCACACTAAAGAGTAAAATAACAAAACAAAATTTTTTCAAAACTAAAGCCAAACCAAGCTCACTTTTATAAAGGAATCTACATAAAGTATACTAACTCCTTGTTAAATTAACATCATTAGTCAATTTTTCAGAGGAAGTTATAGTGAATATTCTTTTCACTAGTAAACTTATTGAAATATAAAGTCCTTTATAAACGTTAGACTCAGCAAAACTTGAGTCTTAAAAATACGATGGCTTAATTATTATTTTGCGTTAAACAACTATTTGACTAAATACCTTTTATTCGCAAGAAAAATTAATGCCAATGCAAAGAGAGCAATAGTGTTAGGCTCAGGAACATGTCTAACAGTGAAGCCAAATTGCAAAGAAGTATGCTCAGATTCTGGTGTAACAAAACCAACACAAGTTGAACTTAATCCTAAAGCGGTACAATACCCTTCTCCAAGTGCAGCTATTGGAGCAGCTCCACCAAATTCATCAAAAACTAAAACATCAAGACCATAGGTATTTCCATCATAATAAAATGGTATACCAACTGTAGACAATCCATCAATCCCAAATAAATCTCCACATCCCCCAGAATGATCAGATACAAGAGAGCCATCTAAACATTCTCCACCAGAGCCAGAATTTGGTGTTTCTAAAAATTTAAAAATAATATCTATTGTTGGAGCTGGCTCAACAGCTCCTACGAAAGGTGTTTTGGCGGCAAGTGTTAAATGATCTGTGAGTGTGCCTGAACCTAAGGTACTAAATGAGCCACTGATAGTATTGTTCCAGTGCGTCATACTAATACCTAAACCAATTTCACTAGGTGGAGTAGGAGCTCCTCCTCCTAAAATCGTCATAACTTCTCCTGTAGCATGACCACCACCAAAACGAGAATCACCAGATGTCCCAGTTCCAACAGTTAGCGCACTACGGTTATCAGAGGGAGTAGATGTTGGTGTGGTAAAGTCTCCCCCTCCATCTCCCCAAGAAAGCTCGTAAAGATCAGATGTAGTTGTCCCTGTTCCTGCAGAAAACCCAGAAGCTGTAAATTCCGCCCAAGTATCAAAATCCCACTCAGTTACAATAACACCTGCATATGCTTTTACTGGGATGAAAGAAAGTATAATGACCAGTATAAAAACTTCTCGCCATTTTTTTTGTAATTCATAATTGTTCATCAGTTATTACCTTACTTTATCACTATTAAATAAAGAGGAAGTACGGCTACTCCATGTAACGACCTAACCTGACTTTTTAAGCATAAGCCTTGCCACACAAGTAAGTAATTGATTTTTAAGGGGTGTTTGGGTTGTTTATAGTTGAGCTTTTTTTACTGTAAAAAATATCTACTGATACATTTTTACCAACTCAACCTAAACACCTGATAAACAGTAATATAATTATTAAACTAGAGAAAATTAACGATTGAATTAATAGTCATTAAATTAAATGTGTAAAAAAATTCAACAGTTTGCTGTTTTGAACATAGTACAATTGTAAAGTTGCTATATAGCTTTTTGACTACTTAAAACTCTGATAGCAGCTGAAGTTTGAGTTAGAGTACATGGATGAGGGGAACCCTGTTCAATGTGTAACTTCTTTTGTTGTGTTGCTTAATTATTTGAAATAGACTTTTTATTTGTAGGCTTAAAAGCTATAAATTGTAGGTTAATTCTAATAATACTTGTCGGCCCGCTAATGGATAATCATCAGGAATAACCCCATTGCTTGGTTCCTTAGCTTTTTCATCAAAGAGGTTATTGAAAGACAATGCAAAGGATAAATTTTTGATTAACCCTCTGCGTTCTATTTTACTGGTCACAAGATAATAATCATCTATTTCAGGTCGAGTATCTGTTGGTGCTCTTTTTCGATCTGCAACCCATTTTCCTGAAATATTCCAGCGCCAGTCATCATTTATTAGCCAGTTAACACTTAGATAGGCCATTTTATTTGGTATATCAGCGATATCAATTCCATCTTTATTTTCAGTTGCAAGAGAAGAGTAGTTGAAATCAAGGGTAATATTATTTTCAGGCTTCCACTTTATCCACAACTCACCTCCTAGTCCCTTTTGTTCTCCAATATTTTCCGCTTTCTCACCTCCAGATTGCTGATCAAATGCATAAGCAACAAGGTTTTTTGCGTGGTAACTGTAAATACTGCTCGATATTATCAAGTTCTTATTCACCATATAATCAAGGTTGATTCCGGTTTCAAGAGTATCGATAGTTTCTGGCTCAAGCGATGGATTACCAATTCGTACCGGATTGTTTTTATTTCTCATTTGGATAATGTCTGGGGCACGAAAGGCTGAGCCCGCGAAAAACTTAAAAGTAACATCTTCTTTTGCTTGCCAAATGAGCCCGAACCTTGGATTAGTAGTAGAGCCAAAATCAGAATAATCATCATGCCTTATTCCTAAAGATAGCAATGTATCAGGGGTCATTTGCCATTCATTTTGTACTGACAAGTAATGAAATGTTCTCTTAGAATCCTCGACATATATCAAGTTAGTTCCAGTAACATCTGTCAGGTCGTCATTAATTACCTCTTGAGTCCCATCAATAATACTAGGACCAAAGTTCTTACGTTCACTTGTGCTAAAATTTTGCCGCTCATAACCTATTTCCCAACGAAGTAGGTTCGCTTCGTTTAAATTTAGTAAATGAGTCAAGCGAAAAGTGAATGTTTGTCCACCTGGACTTGGCGTGCCAATAAAACCATCTTTAAATTCAGTTAAGCCAACAGTATTTATAAAGTTTACATTTCCATCTGCACCAATAGGTAATACAGTGCCTGCGGGGAATACATACAAATAATTCGTAGTTTGCTGCTCTTTAAAGCTGAAGGTAAAATTCAAATCGCCCGTTACATAATCGCTAAAATTGTATTTAATATTTAACTGATCTTGGTATGATTTCGAAAAGCCATTTGGATCTAATGCTTGTGCAACGCCAGCCCCCATACCTAAGTCGAAGTTTCGCCAGGTAAAAACATCAACATTAATATTCTGCCATTTCCATTTTATCAGTCCGGTGAATACTTCATAATGCTCATCTATCGGTCCAGGAGTTAGAGAAGCTGATGTGCCAAATGCATTATCAAAAATAGACTGTAAATCAGCATTAACAATTTTACTCTTATCATCATCGGATTTACTGTAGTCAAATGACCATTGAATGTGAGATTTACCTATAGAAAATTGATTACTCATTGAAATATCAACTGTATTAAAACTACCCAATCGAGCGTTAAATTGAGCGGGTAGTTCATTGTGTTCATAGGATACTAGATTAATTACTCCGGCAAATGCATCTGCTCCGTATACTGCAGAACCAGGACCTTTTACAATCTCAATTCGCTTAAAGCTTGATAAAGGCAGGCGCAAACCTATAAATAAACTGCCGCTTTGCATGAATTCAAACGGTTCTCCATCAATTAAAAGTTTAATTTGATTGGAGTTAAATCCAGACAAACCTCTGATAGAGTAGCTATGGTGTGTATAGTCATCTGATGGTTTACCGACATGTAATCCGGGCACTGCGTCTAGCACTTCTGATAAAAAATATGCTCCTTGAGAGCGCCACTCTTCATTATTTATTATTGTTACGGTAGCTGGAGCTCTAGAAACATTCTGTTCAAATCCCGAAGCGGCATTAATCACTTGTATTTCCATAAGCTCTTTAATTGTCAAATCAAAAAGAGAATTTCTCTCATTGGACTCACTATAAACAGAGCAGGAGTAACTCGTCAGAATTAACATGCCATATTTTAATGCTTTCATATAAAGCCTACATTGTTAATTTATACTCAATGACGCAGTAACAGCTATTTAAGTAAGATAATTATTAGTATAGTACGAATATTAGCTATTTTCTCTGCGATCTTTCAAAGCTTTCCCCACAGATAATAGAGAATTACCAAACAGGAGTGATCACAAGCTTTATCGTGTATTTTACTTAAAAATGAATAAGTTGGCCTAGTTACCCCCACATTTTATCTTGCAAAATAAAACTCAATTGAGGACATGTAATTTAACAGGCATTTGAAATGCTCTCATTGTTAAACCTACTGTCATTTTTGTTTACTTATTTCACTACCAACAATGTGACGTGAATGTAAATTCACCACAATGGCAAAATACATCTATCCTTAATACGCTCTTAAATACGTATTATGACCAGTCTTATGTTTGATTAGCTTTTCTAGAGTTGAACTGGTGATTATGTAAATATAAAAAAAGGCTGCTTATAAAAGCAGCCTTCATATAATAAATTAACTTTATAGCTATAAAGTATTCTTTACTTTTTCTTTTTTACCGCTTTAGCATTTGGTAAATCAGTAATTGAACCTTCAAAGATCTCAGCAGCTAAGCCAATAGACTCGTTCAATGTTGGATGAGCATGAATAGTTAAACCAACATCTTCAGCATCTGCGCCCATTTCAACAGCTAAACAGATTTCTCCAAGCATTTCGCCAGCATTGATACCAACAATGGCGCCACCAAGTACACGACCTGTTTCTTTTTCGAAGATCATCTTAGTTTTACCTTCAGTACGTGCAGAAGCAATAGCGCGACCAGAAGCTGCCCACGGGAAGTTTGAAACTTCAATATTCAAACCTTGCTCTTTCGCTTCACGTTCAGTAACACCAACCCAAGCCATTTCTGGATCAGTATAAGCAATTGAAGGAATACAACGGGGGTCGAATACGTGTTTCTTACCAGCGATAACTTCAGCAGCACAATGTGCTTCATGAACCGCTTTATGAGCTAGCATTGGTTGACCAACAACATCACCGATAGCGAAAATATTACTTACGTTAGTACGTAATTCGTTAGAAACATTAATGAAACCACGTTCATCAACGTTTACTCCAGCTTTGTCAGCAGCAACTAAGTGACCATTTGGCTTACGACCAACAGCAACTAAAATCTTGTCGTAACGTACTGGTTCTGCTGGTGCTTTCTTCCCTTCAAAAGTCACGTATAAGCCATCATCTTTTGCTTCTACGGCAACAACTTTAGTAGACAACATAATGTTGAATTTTTTCTTGTTGTAGTTAGTGTAAATTTTAACGATGTCTTTATCAGCAGCTGGAACTAATTGATCAGCGAATTCTACCACTGATACATTGGAGCCAAGAGCAGAATACACAGTACCCATTTCTAAACCGATAATACCGCCACCCAATACTAACATTTCACCAGGTACGTCTTCTAATGCTAAAGCACCAGTAGAGTCGATAACACGTGGATCATCATTTGGAATGAAAGGTAAATCGATAACTGAAGAGCCACAAGCGATAATCGCGTTATCAAAAGTAATAGTTGTATTTCCATCAGCGCCTTCAACTTCTAAAGTTTTATCAGAAGTGAACTTACCAAAACCAGTAACGGTTTTAACTTTACGCGCTTTAGACATACCACCTAAACCACCAGTCAATTGACCAATTACGCTATCTTTCCAGTCACGAATTTTGTCTAAATCAATTTGAGGGGCACCAAAAGTTACACCATGAGATGCCATTGAAGCTGCGTCATCTATCACTTTAGCAACATGTAATAATGCTTTTGATGGAATACAACCCACGTTTAAACATACGCCACCTAATGTTGCGCGACTTTCTACTAATACAACATCTAGACCTAAATCAGCCGCACGGAATGCTGCTGAATAACCGCCAGGGCCTGCGCCTAAAACCACTACTTGAGTTTTAATTTCGTTACTCATGCTTACCTCAAATTAACTTGTTGTTTTGTGATTTGTCGCTTTGCCAACAAGGTTAGCAACAAATATAAATTCATTATTGATTTTTCTGGGCGGAATTTTACTTAAACTCACACCAAAGCGCCATCTTTAATCGCGCCTTCTTTGACCAAAGTAGTAAAAAGTGAAAAGCTGTTTGCAAACTCACTTTTTACATCCTAGTCAATTAGACAGTTAATTAAAGAATCAATTGTCTAATATCTGACATTACGCTTGCTAAGTGAACTGTGAAGCGTGCTGCTAATGCACCATCAATTACACGGTGATCATATGACATTGATAATGGCAACATAAGCTTAGGCTCAAAATCCTTACCATTCCACTTAGGTTTCATTTCAGATTTTGAAACACCTAAAATTGCTACTTCTGGTGCATTAACGATTGGTGTAAATGCTGTTCCACCAATACCGCCAAGGCTCGAAATAGTAAAACAACCACCTTGCATATCTGCCGCTTTTAGCTTTCCATCACGTGCTTTCATGCTGATCTCAAGTAATTCACGCGATAACTGATGAATTCCTTTTTGGTCAACATCACGTACTACCGGAACAACTAAACCGTTTGGTGTATCAACCGCTACACCAATGTGAACGTACTTTTTCAAAATTAAGCTTTCACCATCTTCACTCAAACTTGAGTTAAACGTAGGGAATTCACGTAAGGCATCAGCAGCCGCTTTTAAAATAAACACTAACGGCGTAATTTTAAAACCAAGCTTTTTCTTTTCACAGATTACGTTTTGCTCTTTACGAAACGCTTCAACATTAGTGATATCTGCTTCATCAAACTGAGTAACATGTGGAATAGTTACCCAATTGCGATGTAAAAATGGTCCAGATATTTTTTGAATACGAGTAAGTGCTTTAGTTTCAATCTCACCAAATTTGGAGAAATCGATTGCTTTAGCACTAACTACCTGTAAACCACCTTCGCCAGCAGCAACTGAACTACCCGCATTTGCTTTTGGACGAGACAACTCATATTTCACATAAGATTGTACATCTTCTTTTAAAATACGTCCTTTATTGCCAGTACCTTTTACTAACAAAAGATCAACACCAAATTCACGTGCAATGCGGCGAATAGATGGCGAAGTATAAATACTGCCAGTTGAAGCCATTTTACCTGCTTGCGGATGATGCGGAACTGGGGCTGATTTTGCAGCTGTAGCTGGTTTAGCTTTTGGCGTTTCAACTATTTGTTCTGTAACAGCTTCTGGGGCAGATTCGACTGGCGAACCACTTGATGTCTCAAGCTTAATGACCACAGAGCCCTGCTTAACTTTGTCACCAACGCTGATGAATACTTCTTTAACTGTACCAGCATGTGATGAAGGGACATCCATAGTTGCTTTATCTGTTTCAAGGGTTAGCAAACCATCTTCAACATCGATAACATCACCAACATTAACTAAAACATCAATAACTTCAACTTCACCATCTTCACCAATATCTGGTACTTCAATTTCAAGCACTTCGCTAGTAGCACTTTTTATTAGATCATCTGACGTAGCAGCGCTTTCTTCAACTTTTGCAGGAGTTTCTTCTGTAACATCTTCATTTGAAGAATTTTCAGCTTCAGCCCCCATTGCGCTCATTTCCGCAATGAGATCACCTTCTTTGATTTTGTCACCAACATTGACTAATAAAGCCGTTAATTTCCCTGAAAACGGTGCAGGAATATCCATAGAAGCTTTATCGGTTTCAACGGTGACTATACCTTCATCAGCTTCAATGGCATCACCCACAGCAAAACAAATTTCAATAATTTCAACTTCATCGCCACCAACATCAGGGACTAGAATTTTTTGGCTATCTGACATAATAATTCTCCGTGCCTGTTATGCGTAAAGTGGGTTAAGTTTTTCAGTATCAATATCAAAGCGTTTAATTGCTTCTGCTACCACTGAACGCTCAATATCACCACGATTAGCTAATTCAAATAACGCCGCAACAGCAACGTAAGCCGCATTTACTTCAAAGTGAGTACGTAAATTAGCACGACTATCACTACGACCAAAACCATCTGTACCTAAACAGCGATATTCTGTATCTATGTAGGCACGAACTTGGTCTGAGTAGTTTTTAATGTAATCCGTTGCCGCAATTGCTGGACCATTTTCTTTAGTAATGATTGTAGAAATGTAAGCTTGTTTTTGCTCACTTTCTGGGTGAAGCATGTTCCAACGAGTTACATCTTGTCCATCACGTGCTAATTCATTAAATGAGGTTACTGAATAAACATCAGATGAAATACCATAATCTGCACTTAATATCTGCGCGGCTTCTCGTACTTTTTCTAAAATAGTACCTGAGCCCATTAATTGCACATTAGCTTTTGCCTTTTTCGCTGCGACTGTTTCAAGTTTATAAATACCTTTGATGATTTGATCGGCAGTATCTTTATCTTCTGGCATTGCTGGGTGTTTGTAGTTTTCGTTCATCAAAGTCATATAGTAGAAAATATTTTCATTATTTTCATACATACGTCGTAAACCATCACGAACAATAACGGCAACTTCATAACCATAAGTTGGGTCGTAAGTAACACAATTTGGAATTAAACCTGCTTGCACATGTGAATGACCATCTTGATGTTGTAAACCTTCACCATTAAGTGTGGTACGACCTGCAGTTGCACCTAATAAGAATCCTCGTGCTTGGCTATCGCCTGCAGCCCATGCTAAATCCCCAACACGTTGAAAACCAAACATTGAATAATATATGTAGAAAGGAATAGTGGTAGCGTTACACGTTGAATAAGACGTACCCGCAGCAACCCAAGAAGCCATAGCGCCTAATTCATTAATACCTTCTTGCAATACCTGACCTTTTTTATCTTCACGATAATAAGCTACTTGGTCGGCATCTTGTGGAATGTATTTCTGCCCTTCATTAGCGTAAATACCTACTTGACGGAATAAACCTTCCATACCAAAAGTTCGCGCTTCATCAGGAATAATTGGTACAACACGTTTACCAATTTTTTTGTCTTTTAATAAGCTATTCAATACACGAACAAAAGTCATTGTTGAAGAAACTTCACGATCACCCGAACCTTTTAATATCGCATCAAAGGACTTAAGCGGTGGAATTTCCATACTTTCTTCGGCTTGCTCACGACGTGCAGGTAATGAGCCACCTAAAGCTTCACGACGCGCTTTCATGTATTTGTATTCATCACTGTCTTCAGGGAACTTGAAGAAAGGTAAATCAGCAATTTCATCATCACTAATTGGCATATTAAAACGGTCGCGATAATGTTTGATTGAATCAATATCCATTTTCTTAACATTATGAGCAATATTTAATGCTTCACCTGAAGCACCTAATCCAAAGCCTTTAACGGTTTTAGCTAAAATAACTGTTGGACGACCTTTAGTATTCTTCGCCTTTTCATAAGCAGCAAATACTTTTACTGGGTCATGACCACCACGATTTAATCGCCAAATATCGGCGTCTGACATATTGGCAACCATAGCGGCAGTTTCAGGATACTTATTGAAGAAATTTTCGCGAGTATACTTGCCACCTTTCGCTTTACAGTTTTGATATTCACCATCAACAGTTTCATTCATTAATTGCAAAAGTTTACCCGAAGTATCACGAGCTAATAATGCATCCCAATATGAACCCCAAATTACTTTTACTACTTCCCAGCCTGCGCCACGAAATGTTCCTTCAAGCTCTTGAATGATTTTGCCGTTACCACGAACAGGACCATCAAGACGTTGTAAGTTACAGTTAATGATAAAGGTTAAGTTGTCCAATCCTTCACGAGATGCTAAACCAATCGCACCTAGTGATTCTGGCTCATCCGTTTCACCATCACCTAAGAAACAGTAAACACGTTGTCCAGAACAATCTTTGATACCACGGTCGGTTAAATATTTAAGGAAACGAGCAGTATAAATAGCTTGAAGTGGCCCTAAGCCCATAGAAACGGTTGGGAATTGCCAAAAATCTTTCATCAAATGTGGATGAGGATAAGAAGATAATCCTTCACCATCACATTCTTGACGGAAGTTTTCCATTTGCTTTTCAGTCAAACGACCTTCTAAAAAGGCACGAGAATATATACCCGGAGAGATATGTCCTTGGGCAAAAATAAAGTCACCACCATCTTTTTCTGATGCCGCTTTAAAGAAGTGGTTAAAACCTACATCGTAAAGTGTTGAAGATGATGCAAAGCTACCGATATGGCCACCAAGCTCTAAATTCTTTTTAGATGCTCGAAGCACTAAAACTAAAGCATTCCAACGAATAGCCGCACGGATACGAGATTCCATGGTTTGATCACCAGGCATATCAGGTTCTTGCCCAGGAGGAATGGTATTTACGTAAGCAGTTTTTGCATCGAACGGTAAATGAGTACCGCTGCGGCGAGCACGGTCGATAAGTTTTTCTAAAATAAAGTGGGCACGATCTGGACCTTCACTTTCTAAAATAGCATCCATAGATTCCAACCACTCTTGGGTTTCTTGTGAATCTAAATCAATCTTCGGGAGCTCAGACATAATTACTTAGTCTCCAATAGTTAAGTTGTATTTACTTCTCTTCATAAAAAGTAAAAGTTAAATTTAAAATTTCTTATTAATTCATTTCTCTACTTGCAACGCTTATTTTTAGTTAATACTCACTACGTTGCATTCTGCGCATCGATCTTTCCATACGACTATTTTCTTGTGACATTTTTAATAAAACTTCTTCAATAAAAGCTAAATGACGATGACTAGCACCCCAAGCTTTTTGTGGCTGACCACTAATAATTGCGTCTAATAAACGTTTTCTAAATTCTGCCATTTGAGCAAATATATCAGGACGTTTAGCCAATACTGTTAAATTCTGTTCGATATTATCAATTAATATACTCGACATACTGCGTGCTAAATGTAGGGTTACTGCGTTATGTGACGCACCACAAATTGCCAAATAAAAATCAAAAATACTTTGTGCTTCAAGACGGTAATTATCTTCTAACTGCGCTTCACCAATCGCATCATGCTTCTTTTGTATTTCATCAAAGTCTGCTTGTGTGCCACGCATAGCGGCATAATAAGAAGACATTCCTTCAATACCGTGGCGAAACTCTAACAAATCAAATTGTGTTTCATTACTCTTCGACATTAACTCAAAGAGTGGATCAGACAAACCTGATAGTATTTTATCGCTAACAAAGGTGCCACCACCTTGGCGACGAGTTACAAGCCCTTTCACTTCTAATTTTTGAATAGCTTCACGCAATGATGGGCGAGAAACATCAAACTGTTTAGCAAGTTCTCGTTCCGGCGGTAGCTTCTCACCTGCTTTTAAACTACCTTCTAAAATCATCGCTTCTAACTGTGACAAGATCACATCAGATAATTTAGCTTGTTTTACAGGTTGTTTAAGGTTGTCAAAAGTCATAATCAGGCAATAACATCTCAATAAAAATTCTATAAAGTTGATAATAAAAATCAACAAACCTTAAAAGGTAAATTGGTATTACCAATCGCATTTTGGTGTAAAAGTAACAAAAAAAAGCTGTTTTGTAAAGAGAACATAGTTCAGGTGACAGTAATTGCAACAATAGAAAGGATAAAAAAAGATATAAAATAGCTTTATTGTTAATTCACTTTAATTAATAACAATTGAAATAATAAACAACAAAGCTATGTTGGTTTTTGATTAACAATACAAAGTCAGGGCTTAAGGTAACTGGCTCAGCAATAGCTTATTGAATAACACCGGTTAAAATTAATATGGCAATAACAGCCAAACAAAGCAACAGTGTGCGCTTAGCTAAACGTACTAATAAACACGGCTCTGCAGTACAGTCTTCCAAGTCAACCATAAAGTCTTCTGATTTCTGTGCGACAGAAATAAGTACATTATGTGGTAATTTTCCACCATCAAAAAGGTTTTCAAGCCATACAGGCATTGCTTTAGAAAAGTGTCCAACTAACATATAACCAAAGGCTACAACTCTGACAGGTATCCAATCAAGCCAAAATAAAACTTGTTGGTTAAAGCGGTTAATGTCTTGTACAACATGCTTTTCTTTAACTTCAACATTGAGATCATCATTATTTTCATCTAAGCACTCTTCTTTTTCATGCTGATTGTCGACTTCTGCTTCGTTTAATTTACAAAGTAGACGATACAACAAAGCGCCTGGCGCACCAAAGAGTACAAAGAAAATCATAATGGCGATAAAATAACGGTAATTTAACCAAATCAAGCTTTGGCCAAACCCCATTTCAGGTAGGTTTTTGTCTTGTAGTAATTGTTTATGGTGCATTTCACATGTTGTAGTTTCACCACGAAAAGCTGCCATTAAATACTGTTTATAAACATGACGGGTAGCTACACAGCCAAAACAAACAATTAATATGACTGTTGAAACCAGCATATATAGCAAGCCATCACTCACTAAATCCAAAACAAAATAAGCTAGCACTGCGGGAAGCAAAACAAAAAGACTGCTCGCTAACCATGAATCTTTTGGTGCACCAAAAAAATGCAATTGGGCAAATAATTTTTTATAACGGGAATAATAGGTATTAAATTGCCAAGCTGATGATGATAAGTAACGTTCAGCGGCAAGTGCAATTAATAGGCTAATAAGACTCATTTCTTTTTCCTAAAGTTAGTAGAGCGATATATTTTCTTAATGTTTAAACTGTTTAAGCATATTTCTATAATTCTGCCAATCAAATGCTTGTCCAGGGTCAGTTTTTCTTCCTGGTGCAATATCACTGTGACCAACAATGTTATCAGCAATATCTTTATAATGTATTTTTAGTATAGACGTTAACAGACTAAGCTGTTGATATTGCTTGTCAGTATAAGGAATATCGTCAGTACCTTCCAGCTCTATTCCAATAGAAAATTCGTTACATTTTTCACGTGTCTGAAATTGAGAAACACCCGCATGCCAAGCACAATCATCAAAAGAAACGTATTGAATAATATGACCATCTCGACGAATTAAACAATGAGCAGAAACACGAAGTTGATAGATATCTTTGAAATAGGGATCAACATTAGGATCGAGTTTCCCTGTGAACAAATCACTAACATAGTTCCCACCAAACTTCCCTGGCGGCAAAGAGATATTATGAATAACTAATAAATTAATATCTTCTGAGCTAGCCCTAGCATGATAATGGGGGGAATCAATTCGTTCAGCTAAACTTAACCAGCCGTTATCTATACTCATATTATCTTCATTCGACGATATTGTGTTGGTGACTTGAGGTAATCATAATACAATGAGCATAACCTAAATAAAATTGATTTAACGACAGAAATTCATTTACTAAGTGGTATTTTATGACCCAAGAAACGAAACTAGGTAAGTACTTTATTTGGATTGCATGGATAATTGCATTAATTATCCTAGTTTATTCCTTTCAAAATATTTTAGATGAACAATGGAATCCTAATAGTCAACCAAACTATTATTTATCTGATAGCGGTAAAGCTGAAGTGCATTTAAAACAAAATCGTCAAGGTCATTATCTTACTCAAGGAAAAATTAATGATCAGGGAGTAACCTTTTTATTAGATACCGGTGCCACTAATGTCTCTATTCCCGTTCATATTGCAGAGCAACTTAACTTAAAACGTTATGGTAGTCATTATGCACAAACAGCAAACGGCTCGGTAAAAGTATTTCAAACAAAAATTGCACAACTGAGCATTGGTAATATATTTTTATATGACATTAAGGCAAGTATTAACCCTGGTATGAAATCAAATGAAATACTGTTGGGCATGAGTGCCTTAAAAAAGGTAGAATTCAGCCAATCTGGCAAACAACTCATCCTACGTGAACAATAACTTCGAGAATTGAAATACATGTTACCTCCTTCATTAAAACGAGATATCGAACAAACTGTAACTTGGGCATTAGCTGAAGATCTTGGTGCATCAAACAGCACAGATTTGAAGAACTGCCAAGATATTACCGCACAATTAATTCCTGAAAATAATACTGCTGTTGCCAACATTATCAGTAGAGATGATTGTGTTATCTGCGGAGTAGAATGGGTAAATGAAGTATTTAAACAACTAGATGCTTTCACTGCGAAGAATAACCAGCAAGCCAATCAACTCGCAACTAAAATCACTTGGTTTGTAAATGACGGACAAACTGTTAAAGCAAATACCACTTTATTTGAACTATCAGGTAATGCTCGCACTTTATTAACCGGTGAACGAACAGCGCTTAATTTCCTGCAAACTTTATCGGGTACAGCTACTATTACTAGCCAGTATGTCGAATGTCTATCAGGTACAAAAACCAAATTACTTGATACTCGAAAAACCTTACCCGGATTGCGCAGTGCACAAAAATACGCAGTAACTTGTGGGGGAGGCTTTAATCATCGTATCGGCTTGTTTGATGCCTTTTTAATTAAAGAAAATCATATTGCAGCTTGTGGTGGTATTAATAAGGCAGTACAAACCGCTAAAAGCAATCATAGTGATAAAAAAGTTGAAGTAGAAGTTGAAGGTATTAATGAATTAACCCAAGCGCTAAAAGCAAAAGCTGACATTATTATGCTTGATAATTTCACACCAGAAATGATCGACCAAGCGGTAGCACTCACCGCTGAAATTTCCCAAGGCAATACCAAGCTAGAAGTTTCTGGCAATATGACCCTTGCTACATTAACCACTTATGCCAAAGCCGGGGTTGATTTTATTTCAGTAGGAGCATTAACTAAGCATGTTAGTGCCATTGATCTTTCAATGCGATTTGTTTAATCGTCGAGCAATTAATTTTCATAAATTAGAAAGTTAATAACCTGTTAACTTTTAAGTGTTTAATACCAACAAATAACAGCAAAGTGTAAAATATATGCAAAAAATGATGTTTTTTTAGGAAATTAAAAAAAAAAACGTCACAAAATTTTACATTTGCGAAAATTTGTCGCAGTATGAAGTCAGCCCCCGTAATAACCAGTATGGATATATTTATTATGAAAAAGACATTACAAAACATTTTAACAGCTAAAAAATCTCAACAAGGTTTTACCTTAATTGAATTAATGATCGTAGTAGCTATCATCGGCATTCTAGCCGCAGTTGCTTTACCTGCGTATAAAACCTATGCAGATAAAGCGAAGTTTTCGGAAGTTATGCTAGCGACAGGCTCAGCCAAGACTGCTATTGATTTATGTATTCAGACAGGTACTGGTGGATTAGCTGCAACTCCAGGTGACTGTCCAACTATCCCTGATAATTTAGCTGGTTGGATAGCGTCTGATTTAGTTACTAGTGTACTAATTTCTGGCACGCATACTGCCGCTACAGGAACTGGTACAGTAATTATTACCGCGTTATCAAACGGTACCTTTGGTACTGCAACGAACCCTACCTATGTTTTAACCGGCACAGTTGCTAATGGCACTGCAAAATGGGTGAAAAGTGGTGGATGTGTTACCGCTGGTGTTTGTTAATAATTAACCTAGTATAAATTGAATTTAAAAAAGCTCCTTAGGGAGCTTTTTTATTCCCTGTAATTTATGGTTATTAATTTCAATTCTAATTTTTACGAAAAAATAATAAAATATCTTCACTTTTGCTAACAACTCTTTTGTTTTTAATGATAAAAATACGTTACACTGTACTCAATAACATTAAATGAGTATTGCCAAAGCGTTATGAAAGGACTTCATCGACAGTCTAGTGTTTTGTCCGCTTTATCAAAACACGATTTGGTTCCCACTGAAATGGTGGGCAAAATTAGTGCTGAATTTATTCAGCAAAAAAAACCTTTTGTCCGCTATTTAGTTGAAGACAAACACTTTAATGCCCTACATATTGCCAACATTCTATCTAAAAGCTTCGGCTACCCATTAATAGACCTGCAACAGTTTGATACCTCCCTAGTACCTGAAGGTGTCCGTAATGAAAAATTGATCCGTAAACATAATGCATTACCATTATTTTTGCGTGGAAAAGTGTTATTCATTGCAATGTCCGACCCTACTAATTTAGACGCATTAGAAGAGATGCAGTTTAATACTGGCTTTGCAACTGAACTCGTTTTAGCTAATGAGCACAGTTTACATGAGTGTATTGAGAAAGTTCTTGAAGAAGAAAACGACGCTTTAGATATTAGTGACATTGACGCCGAGGAACTTGCTGGCATTGATGTACAAGAAGAGAGCACTGACAGTGGCGATGTAGCTACTGGCGACAAAGAAGATGCACCAATTGTTGTTTATATTAATAAGATATTATTAGATGCAATAAAAAAAGGCGCGTCAGATTTACATTTTGAACCTTATGAAAAATCATACCGCATTCGCTTTCGCATTGATGGTATTTTAGCTGAAGTAGCAAAGCCTCCCATTTCTCTCGCCGCTCGAATGTCTGCCCGATTAAAGGTCATGTCTAAATTAGATATCGCAGAGCGTCGTGTACCGCAAGATGGTCGAATAAAATTAGCGTTATCAAGAAAAAAGTCCATTGACTTTCGAGTTAGTACCCTTCCCACCATGTGGGGAGAGAAGATCGTAATGCGTATTCTTGACTCTTCAAGTGCCATGCTCGGTATTGAAATGTTGGGCTATGAACCTGAGCAGAAAAAAATCTATACCGAAGCGCTTGATCAACCTCAAGGTATGATTTTAGTTACTGGACCAACCGGGTCTGGTAAAACCGTTTCTCTTTATACTGGGTTAAATATTCTTAATACCCAAGAGCGCAATATATCTACCGCTGAAGATCCTGTTGAAATAAATTTAGAAGGTATTAACCAAGTTCAAATTAATGTGCGAGCAGGTTTAACTTTTCCTAGCGCCTTGAGGTCATTTTTACGTCAAGATCCAGATATTGTGATGGTAGGTGAAATTCGTGATTTAGAAACCGCTGAAATAGCCATAAAAGCCTCACAAACGGGTCATTTGGTATTATCTACTTTACATACTAACTCAGCAGCAGAAACATTAACTCGCTTGTTAAACATGGGGGTTCCTTCATATAACGTTGCCAGCTCTGTTAGTATTATTATTGCTCAACGATTAGCCCGTCGTTTATGTGCCCAATGCAAAACTGAAGATATTATTCCTGAAACAGAATTACTCAACCAAGGATTCCCAGCTGATAAAATAGGGCAATTTAAAATATTTAAACCCGTGGGTTGTGAGCAATGCACAAGTGGCTATAAGGGTCGAGTGGGTATTTATGAAGTGATTAAAATTAGTGAAAAAACTGCAAGCATAATAATGGAAGGCGGAAATTCTCTAGACATTGCGAATCAATGTCAAAAAGAAGGTTATAATAATTTACGTCAATCAGGTATAAAAAAAGCCATGCATGGCGTAACAAGCTTGGAAGAAATAAATCGAGTCACCAGCTCATAAAACCCGTGCTTAAAACTTAGGGCATTGATTGAGCTATAGTTAACATCAACCGTAATAATTTTAACGGTCGCATTAACCACCACAATAACTGGGTATCTTTATGGCAATTTCTACTACAGCTAAATCTAAAGCAAAAATAGCCGCACCAAAAGCGCTAGATGTTTTTCAATGGCAAGGAGTAAACCGTAAAGGTAAAAAAGTTAATGGTGAGCTTTCTGCTGCTACTATGTTGGAACTAAAATCCCAACTTCGTAAACAAGGCATAACACCAGGACGTATTAAGAAAAAAGCTAAACCTATGTTTGGTTTAGGTGGCGATAAGAAAATACTTCCTGCTGACATCGCTATTATTACTCGCCAAATAGCCACCATGCTAGGTGCTGGTGTTCCTTTAGTGCAAACCATTGAAATGATTGGTAAAGGCCATAATAATGGCAACATGCAAAAGCTACTTGGTGATATAGGTAATAAACTTCAATCAGGTATTCCATTATCAGATTGTTTACGAGATCACCCTAAATATTTTGATGACTTATACTGTGATTTAGTCAATTCAGGAGAGCAATCTGGCTCTTTAGAAACCATTTACGATAGAATTGCCACCTACAAAGAAAAAAGTGAAGCATTAAAAGCAAAAATAAAAAAAGCGATGGCTTATCCCATTGCCGTACTTTTCGTTGCCCTAATCGTAACCTCAATTTTACTTATTTTTGTTGTACCCGTTTTTCAAGAAATATTTGCCAGCTTTGGTGCTGAATTGCCAGCATTTACTCAATTTGTTGTAGGTATTTCAGAATTTATGCAATCCTATTGGTATCTTGGGTTAGGGGCTATTTTTGCATTTATCTATGTTTTCAAAAAAGTGCATTTAAATAGCCAAAAGTTCCGCGATAGTATGGACAAAAAAATATTGAAACTTCCTGTTATTGGCGACTTATTAGAAAAAGCAGCCGTAGCTCGTTATGCTAGGACATTATCAACTACCTTTGCCGCAGGTGTACCATTGCCAGACGCTTTAGAGTCAGCAGCAGGTGCTTCGGGTAATGCAGTATTTCGAGATGCTATTTTAGAAATTCGTTCAGAAGTTTCTTCCGGTATGCAAATGAACTTAGCCATGCGCAACTGTAATATTTTTCCTGATATGGTTATCCAAATGGTCGCTATTGGTGAGGAATCTGGTGCGGTTGATGATATGTTAGCTAAAGTTGCTACCGTCTATGAACAAGAGGTTGATAACGCGGTTGATGCATTAACCAGCTTGTTAGAGCCAATGATCATGGCTGTGCTTGGTGTAGTTATTGGTGGTTTAATTATTGCGATGTATTTACCTATTTTCCAAATTGGTATGGTTGTATAAGCAATGCAACTGAGTGTTCATTAGTTAAATTTTTTTAAGTATAAAGGTGTTTTGTGTTTTCAGAAGTTATTATGATGTTTGAGCTTTACCCAAGTAGTTTTTATCTTACGGTATTATTTTTTTCATTAACTATTGGTAGCTTTTTAAATGTAGTAATTTATCGCTTACCAAAAATGTTAGAGCAAGGTTGGTATCAGGAATGTCGTGAATTCCTAGCCGATGAAATTAAAAAACCAGCAACAGAAACTCAAACAAACATTACCTTATCTAAGCCCAATTCAACTTGCCCGCATTGCGATCATCAAATTCGATTTTATGAAAACGTACCGATTCTAAGTTGGCTATTTTTAAAGGGAAAATGTAGTCAATGCAAAAATAAAATATCTATTAGATACCCTTTGGTTGAGGCTAGCACTGCAGCACTTAGTCTTATCATTGCCTACACATACGGTGTAAATAGCCTTACCTTCTTTGTATTAATATTAACTTGGACGCTTATCTGTTTAACCATGATCGACTTTGATCATATGTTATTACCAGATCAGCTCACCTTCCCCTTATTATGGTTGGGACTTTTAATTAATATCAATGGCGCAATTGTGCCATTGGAGCAAGCAGTTATTGGTGCTGTTGCTGGCTATATGAGCTTATACAGTGTTTTTTGGTTGTTTAAGTTTTTCACTGGTAAAGAAGGCATGGGGCATGGCGACTTTAAGCTGCTCGCGGTTTTTGGTGCTTGGTTAGGTTGGCAGTTACTTCCTTTATTGATTTTAATGGCTTCCGCTGTTGGTGCGATTATTGGCATTAGTTTGATTATATTTAAAGGTCACCAACGCCAACAAGCAATTCCTTTTGGTCCTTACATCGCAATCTCAGGTTGGCTGACAATGCTTTTTGGAAATGATATTTGGCAATGGTATTTAGCCTTAGTTTTATAGTTTAGGAAATGAAGAGATTATGGCTAATTTCACCGTAGGATTAACTGGTGGTATCGGTAGCGGTAAGACCACCGTTTCTACACTCTTTTTTGAACTTGGTGTTGAAATTGTTGATGCAGATATTATTGCCCGAGAAGTCGTTGGACCAAACACACATGCGTTAACACTCATTGCAAAACATTTTGGCAATGAAATATTATTAGTGAACAAACAATTAAACAGAGCTTTATTACGAAAACGTATTTTCTCAAATTCGAAAGACAAAATCTGGTTAAATGCTCTATTACACCCCCTGATTAGAGAAAGTATTCTTAATAAAATACAAGCTAGCCAAGGTGAATACTGTATTTTATCTGCACCTCTATTAATTGAGAATAATTTACAGTCTCTAGTAAACCGCATATTGATTATAGATGTCAGTGTGCAAACTCAATTAACAAGAACAACAAACCGAGATGATTGTGATGAAAGTATTATTCAAGAAATAATCAACAGTCAGATCAATCGAGAACAACGACTTGCTGCCGCTAATGATATCATTGACAATGAAAGTAGTGATTTGGTTAGCCTAAGAAAATCAGTAAGTGAACTCCACCAGCAATATCTACTCCTTTCCCAAAAGTAGTGAATAATAGCTATAAAATGAAAAACTTGATAAAAAATTAGCCATTTCTATTTACACTCGGTAGTATGGATAGAATTTTCTTACATGCCAGATAGTTATGTCATTTGTTTTATATGAACATCCGCTTAATGAGCGTATCCGTAATTATTTAAAACTTGAGCAATTATTTGCTCAAGTTGATGGATGTGAGATAAGTAAAATTGAAAGTCATTATCAAGTATTCTTTACTGCTCTGTTTGCTATTCTAGACACCTTAGAACGTAATGATATTCGTGGTGAGTTGATCAGGGATCTTGAAAAGCTCGAGCAAAATTTAGTTATTTGGTCAAAAGCTCCAGATGTTGATAATTGTGCCCTAGAGGATAACTTAAGGTCTACAGTGGCTTTACTTAGTCAGTTAAAAACCTCAACTCCTCTTTGGTGCCAACTCAAAAATGATAAGTTTCTTGCCGGTTTAAAGCAGCGCTTTGCCATTCAAGGAGGTAGCTCAAGTTTTGACTTACCCCAGTTAAAGTTTTGGTTAAATCAAGATTCTATAGCTCACGAAAAAGATATTGCTCACTGGATAATACAGCTTCAACAAATCTCAGAGTCACTTGCCTTAATTCTAAAATTTATTCGCCAACGTGCCGCTTTTGAAGTCATTAAAACCAGTAACGGTTTTTACCAAGATAATGGTGATGGAATTATACTCTTAAGAATAAAAGTACCAAGTAACGCCGGATATTACCCAACTATCAGTGGCAGTCGCCTGCGTTATTCTATTCGCTTTATGCTGCCTTGTGCTGAAAATGGTCGTCGTTATATTGACAAACCAGCCTCATTTGAACTTTCAAAATGTTAAAAGCCTAACTTCGTTAATATCAGCTAGCTTCCCCATCAAGTTTTTTTTATAATAACCTCATTACTCATTATTAATTAATTTCACCATGTCAATAAAAGTATCTTGCCCTACCTGTGATAAAGCTGTGGTCTGGGCTGAAGAAAGTGAATACCGCCCTTTTTGTAGTGAACGATGTAAATTGATTGATCTAGGGGATTGGGCTGATGAAAACCATAAAATATCTCAACCTATGACTAGAGATGTACCGTTGAGTGAAGAAATGCTTGATGCTTTAGAAGATGAATTTTTACAGCACAACAAGTTTTTTGTAGAGCCTGAATGATTTCAAAATATTCAGAATAATAAAGCCTATTGGTAAAGTGCTTTAAGTTTATCAACAATAATAATATTAGCCTTTGGAAAATCAAGGGTACTTAACTCAGCGAAACTAAACCAACCTTGTTTTTGTCCTTCTTGTGCTTCCGGCTCACCTAGATAATTATCGACCAGATAGACATCTAGTAATACCTGCTTATCGCCATAGTCATGCTGAATTTCAACTAAGGGAATACAAGCAAGCACATCTATGGCAATCTCTTCTTTTAGTTCTCTGTGCAGTGCTTGGGCAATCGTTTCTCCCTGCTCAACCTTACCACCTGGAAATTCCCACTTTCCTCCTTGATGAGCATGCTCAAGGCGCTTAGTTAAGAAAAACTCACCATTTGTAACAATCACCCCAACAGCAACATGAACAATATTTGTCATTAACTTACCTACTTTTTAGTTTATAAAAATAAAACGCCAGTTATTAACTGGCGTTTTTATCATTCATTTATCAGAATACTATACAGTTTTAGGTAAGTTTACCGTGACACTGTTTATATTTTTTACCTGAACCACAAGGGCAAGGCTCATTACGGCCAACCCTTGCTACTGCTGGTGCTTGTTCCGTCGCATTACTTGACGACTCGTGGGTATATTCCTTTGGTGTTTCTTCTGCTTTTCTGTGTTGCTCTTCAACCGCTTCAACATCAGATTCTGCTTTTATTTGAACCTTACTTAAAATACCAATAACGTCATATTTTAAGTTATCAAGCAATTCAGAAAACAGCTCAAATGATTCACGTTTAAACTCTTGCTTAGGATTTTTTTGAGCGTGTGCACGTAACCCAATGCCCTGACGTAAATGATCCATAGCAGCTAAATGATCTTTCCAATGAGAATCTAAACTTTGCAGCATGACTGCTTTCTCAAATTGACGCAAAACGTCAGCACCAACCATTTCTTCTTTATTGATATATTCTTGTTCTACTTGCTCAATAATTTTTTCTCGTAAGGTTTCTTCGTGTAACTTGCTATCTTCTTTTAACCATTGAGCAACTGGCATATCAAGGGTTAAGTCTCCTTTAATATGCTCTTCTAAGCCTGGAATATCCCACATTTCTTCTAATGATTGCTGAGGAATATGCTGGTCAATAATACCGTTAACTACATCGCCACGAATAGCTTTGATCACGTCGGCAATATCAGCTTCATCCATTAACTCATTACGTTGTTCATAGATAACTTTACGTTGATCGTTAGAAACATCATCAAATTCAAGCAACTGCTTACGAATATCAAAGTTACGTCCTTCAACTTTTCTTTGGGCATTTTCAATACTCTTAGTCACCCAAGGATGTTCAATCGCTTCTCCGTGTTCCATGCCTAATTTGCGCATCATATTAGTAATACGCTCCGAAGCAAAAATACGCATTAAACCATCTTCCATTGAAAGATAGAAGCGAGTGGAGCCAGAATCACCTTGACGACCCGAACGACCACGTAATTGATTATCAATACGACGAGACTCATGACGTTCAGTTGCAACGATATGCAAACCGCCCAACTCTAATACTTTATTGTGCTCAACTTTCCATTCTTCTTTTGCTTGTGCAACTTTTTCATCAGTTGGATTTTTAATTTTGGCAATAATTGCATCTAAGTTACCGCCTAAAACAATATCAGTACCACGACCCGCCATGTTAGTAGCAATAGTTACCGCACCAACTTTACCTGCATCAGCAACAATTTCAGCTTCTTGTTGATGAAATTTAGCGTTAAGCACTTTATGTTTAATTTTCGCTTTCTTTAAGAAATCAGATAAAAACTCTGAGGTTTCAATGCTGATAGTACCAACTAAAACTGGTTGGCCTCGTTTAACACAATCTTGAATATCTTCGAGAATTGCTTCAAATTTTTCTTCACTAGTGAGATAGATTAAATCAGCTTTATCATCACGAACCATTGGTTGGTTAGTTGGAATAACAACGGTTTCTAAACCATAAATATGATTAAATTCAAAAGCTTCAGTATCAGCAGTACCTGTCATCCCTGATAGTTTATCGTAGATACGGAAGAAATTTTGGAAAGTAATCGATGCTAATGTTTGATTCTCATTCTGAATTTTAACCGCTTCTTTAGCTTCAACCGCTTGGTGTAAACCTTCCGACCAACGACGTCCTTCCATCGTACGACCAGTATGCTCATCAACGATAACTATTTCGCCATCTTTAACGATATAATCAACATCTTTTTGGAATAATTTATGTGCTCTAAGCGCTGCCATCACATGATGTAACAAGGTAATTTTACTAGCTGAGAAAAGTGTTTCACCCTCTTCAATCAAGCCTTTCTCTTGCATAATGCTTTCAATATTAAGTTGACCGCGCTCGGTTAAATAAACCTGCTTAGATTTTTCATCTAGCGTGAAATCACCTTCAACAAAGTCTTCTTTTTGACCTGTTTCTTCGTCTTTATCTTCTTCATTTTGTAATACTAATGTCGGTACCACTGTATTGATCATGCGATACAATTCTGAACTATCTTCTGCTTGTCCAGAAATAATTAATGGAGTTCGGGCTTCATCAATTAAAATAGAGTCAACCTCATCAATTACAGCGAAGTGCAAAGGTTTTTGTGCGCGCTCTTCTGGAGAAAAAGCCATATTATCGCGTAGATAATCAAAGCCAAATTCATTGTTTGTGCCATAGGTAATATCAGAGTTATAAGCAGCTTGTTTATCACCTGGCGTCATGCCAGCAACATTACACCCAACTGTCATACCTAAAAATTCAAATAAAGGGCGACTCCAATCAGCATCACGACCAGCAAGGTAGTCATTCACAGTAATGATATGTACACCTTTACCGGTTAAACCATTTAAGTAAGCTGGTAGTGTTGCGGTTAAGGTTTTACCCTCACCAGTACGCATTTCGGCGATTTTACCGTCATTCAGTACCATGCCACCAATCATCTGCACGTCAAAATGGCGCATACCAAAAACACGCTTACTCGCTTCACGCACAACAGCAAAAGCTTCCGGTAACAAAGTATCTAGAGATTCATCATTACTAAGACGATCTCTAAATTCAGTAGTTTTAGCTTTTAATTCTTCATCACTCAATGCTTCTAAAATTGGCTCTAGTGCATTTATTTTTATTACTTCTTTGCGCATTTGTTTAAGTAATCTATCGTTACGACTACCAAACAGTTTTGTCATTAAATTTACAAACATCTTGTTAAACCATTTTTAGTATAAATGAGCATGAAGAAAATCTTCCGCTGTAAAATAAAAGTGATCGGTAAAAACCGATCACTTAAGAATTCAATAAATCGCGAACTACTTAGCTTTGCGATATACGTACTTTATTGGATTAATTTGCTTATTGTTGCGTAATATTTCGTAATGAACATGGGGACCTGTTGACCGACCCGTACTTCCCATCCGAGCAATTACTTGACCTTTGCTAACAACTTCACCAACCTTTACCAATAATTCTTTATTGTGACCATAGCGGGTTTTAAGTCCCTTACCATGATTAATTTCTATCAAGTTGCCATAACCATAACGAGTACTTGACCAGGTTACAACGCCTGCTGCAGTAGCAATAATTGCAGCATCTTCTTTACCTGCAAAATCAACACCTTTATGCATAGCCGGTCGTCCATTAAATGGATCTTTACGTGTACCAAAGTAAGATGATAACCAGCCTTTGGTAATTGGTCGACCTGATAGATAACTTGTATTTTCTATATGGTGACCTAAGGTCACAGATTCAAGCACTTTAAGCTGTTTTTCTTCAAATAATAATTCTTCTTCAAGTTCTGACATTTCTAACAACAGCTGTGCTAGTGATTTTTTTTCAAAATGTTGTATATTTCCAAGCGGACCACCGCTCGGCGGTAATGCTTGAAAATTGAACTCTTTTTCAGGAATGTTCGCCTGCTCAGCTAAACGATCTCCTAATGCATTTAAACGTAAAACTTGGCTTTGTAATTCAGCCAACTTCATGGTTAATGCGGTGACTTGTTCTGTTTTAACTGCAATTTCATCCATCGCAGCAACAGGTTCATTAATTGAATAAAGAGGAGAAAGGGGTTGTTCATCTGACGAAATGATTAAATGAACAATAAAGCCTGACACTACCGCAAAAAAAGCTATCGCCGATAACCAATGAAGTTTGGTTAACTTCATTGAAAATCTGACATTTTTCCCACGATATAATAATGTTAAGCTCATAATAAAATATATATTCCTAGCGTTACTTGGTCATTACTGATTAAGGATATTTATTGCTGCCAAGTAAAATTTCGACAGGCACTTTCGCATAATTAATAACAAAAACCAACTCTTTAGCTAGTTTATAACAATCCTTGTTATTTATCGATGTTTCTATTGGTAGTCTTTCATTTTAAAAATAAAAAAACCAATCGTTTGATTGGCTTTTTTAAATTGAAAAATTTATCTATTTACTTTAAAAAGACGATGCGGCAACTTCTTGATATTGAATAGGTGAAGGGGTTTCATCTTCATAAGTGACCCATTCCCAACAATCCGTTTGTTTAAAAACTTCTCTAAGTAATAAGTTATTTAAACCATGACCGGATTTAAAAGCATTCAATTCACCTAAAATACTTGCGCCACACATGTATAAATCACCAATGGCGTCTAATATTTTATGTTTAACAAACTCATCATCATAACGAAGTTCGTCTTTGTTCAGCATACGGTATTCATCAAGTACGATAGCGTTTTCTAAGCTACCACCTAATGCTAAATTGTGTGAACGTAAAAATTCTATATCGCGCATAAAACCAAACGTACGAGCACGGCTAATTTCTTTAATAAAAGAACAGCTAGATAAATTCATGCTCATTACTTGGCTGGTTTTAGCTATAACAGGGTGATCAAATTCAATAGCAAAGTTAACTCTAAACCCTTCATAAGGTTTTAACTCTGCCCATTTGTCACCTTCTTCAATTCGAATTGTTTTCTTTATCCGAATAAAGCGTTTGGCTACGTTTAAGGTTTCGATGCCTACCGATTGAATTAAATATACAAACGGTAAGGCGCTGCCATCCATGATCGGAATTTCTGGCGAGTCAACATCAACAATTAAATTATCGATGCCTAAACCCGCAACAGCAGACAATAGATGTTCGACGGTGGAAATCTGCACACCTTGTTCATTCACTAAACACGTACATAAAGTGGTTTCACCAACTGCATCTGGCGTTGCTTTAATATCAACAACAGGGTCTAAATCAACACGGCGAAATACAATACCTGTATTCGCTGGCGCAGGACGGAGAGTAATCTGTACCTTTTCGCCTTTGTGTAATCCAACACCTATTGCCGAAACACTTTCTTTTAATGTACGTTGTTTAATCATAAATAGCCTTCTTAAGCCTTTATTTTGCTTAAATGGAACCTGCCAATTCGGCGGGCGCATAATATAGCAAAAAAGCTTAACAAAATCAAAACCTCAGCTTTAAGCCATTCTTTTAATAAAAAGAGACGCTTAATATGCTGTTTATTCTGCTCACTAATCCGCTTGTTTTCGCAAAAATGCCGGAATATCTAAATAGTTATCTAGCGCCGCTGCTTGTACTGTTTGCACTTGAGCATTAGCTTCAGGCATAGCCACACTAGCCGTATTCACTTCTGGTTGTGGGCTTGCCATATATTCTTGTCCAACCGCAATAGGCTCTATCGCTTGTGGCGGATTTACCAAAGTAATATCTGGTTTACGCTCAGCACCAATACCTGTTGCAACAACCGTTACACGTAAATCTTCAGTCATTTCAGGGTCTATTACTGCACCAACAACCACAGTTGCATTTTCAGAAGCAAACGCTTTAACCGCATTACCAACTGTTTCAAACTCATCAATACTAATGTCCATACCAGCAGTAATATTAACTAAAATGCCGCGAGCACCTGATAAGTCAACATCTTCTAAAAGTGGGCTTGAAATAGCGGCTTCTGCTGCTTCTTCCGCACGATCTTCACCTGATGCTATACCAGACCCCATCATTGCCGTTCCCATTTCAGACATTACGGTTCTAACATCTGCAAAATCTACATTTATGAGTCCTGGGCGAGTAATAAGTTCCGCAATACCTTGTACAGCTCCCAATAAAACATTATTAGCCGCTTTAAAAGCATCTAATAATGAAGTACCTGGACCTAGTACTTTCAATAATTTTTCATTCGGAATAGTGATCAATGAGTCAACACTTTGTGATAAAAACTCAATACCTTGATCTGCATAGTTCATGCGTTTTTTCCCTTCAAAAGGAAAAGGTTTAGTGACAACAGCAACGGTTAAAATACCCATTTCTTTTGCTATTTCAGCAACAACTGGCGCTGCACCTGTACCTGTACCACCACCCATACCAGCGGCGATAAAAACCATATCAGCACCCTGTAAGGTTTCTTTTATCGTTTCTCTATCTTCTTCAGCACTGCGACGACCAATTTCAGGGTTTGCACCAGCACCTAAGCCTTTAGTAACATCAGTACCAATTTGCAAAGTTACATTAGCCGATGAATTACGTAATGCTTGTGAGTCAGTATTGGTAGTAATGAATTCTACCCCTTCAATGGTTTGGCAAACCATATGCTCAACAGCATTACCACCACCACCACCAACTCCAATCACTTTAATGACCGCTTCTTCGTTATGATCTTCCATTAATTCAAACATTTTTACTCTCCGATTTTTATGTTTTGTTCCACCAAAACTACTTACTAAATTTATCTAACTACGATTTTTATTGTTCTACATCACATCAAACTAAAACTACATATATATCAAAACACTCAGGCTAAAATTCACCCTTAAACCATGCTAATACTCGTGAACCAATGCTACTTGCACTGCCGCTACTTTTGCCTTCATTGCTCGTTTGTTCATTTGCCTGCATACCATAGTGCAACAAACCTACAACCGTTGCGTAAGTAGGGTCATTTACGTATTCCTTTAACCCACAAACATCTTGAGGTTGAGCAACACGTACTGGCATTTGAAAAATTTCTTCGGCAAACTCAACGACACCTTCCATTTTTGCAGTACCGCCAGTTAATACATAACCAGCAGCAATTTGATCTTCTAAGCCACAACTTCTCAGCTCTTCTTGAATCAATTCAAATAACTCTTGGTATCTTGGCTCGACTACTTCAGCCAAAGTATGGCGAGACATTGAACGTGCTGGTCGTCCACCAACACTTGGTACTTCAATACTTTCTTCCATACTCACTAATTGGCGAAGCGCACAGGCATACTGCACTTTAATATCTTCGGCATGACTCAATGGAGTTCTAAATATTTTGGCAATATCACTAGTTACCTGATTACCAGCAACAGGTATAACTGCGGTATGTCGTAATGCGCCGTTGGTAAATACCGAAATGTCCATGGTACCTGCCCCCATATCAACTACACAGATACCTAACTCTTTTTCATCATCGGTTAATACCGCATAACTTGAAGCTAATGCTGAGAAAATAAGTTGATCTGCTGTCAGTTCACAACGCTCTACACACTTAACAATATTTTTTGCCATATCATTAGCACAGGTAACAATATGTACTTTCGCTTCCATACGAACACCTGACATACCAATAGGGCTTTTTATACCATCTTGGCAATCTATACTAAATTCTTGCGGCAATACGTGCAGCATTCTACGTTCAGCTGAAATAGGAACTGAGCGCGCCGTATGAATAACATTGTCTACGTCTTCTTGGATCACTTCTTTGTCATTAATTGGCACCATGCCATTTTCATTTTGACAACTGATGTGTTTGCCTGAAATACCTAAATATACTGAGGTGATATGACAATCAGCCATTAATTCAGCTTCATTAATTGCCCGTTGAATAGACTGAATAACTAAATTCAAATCGTTAACGCCACCTTTATCCATACCTCGAGCAGGTTGATTACCCACCCCAACAATACTTAATTGGTTGTCGGTAGTTACTTCACCTACAGCAACGGATATTTTTGATGTTCCGATATCTAAACCAACAATTAGGTTTCTTTCATTTGGTTTTGCCATGAAGATTAAACTCTTTCTTTTTTTACTAAAGGCTTCCAACCGACGGCAGCCCCTGTGTCATAACGTAAATCAACATAATCAATTTGTTGATCATCTTTTTTATTCTTTTTAATCGTTGAATAAATATCCATAAAACGTTGAATTCGTTCAACTCTATTTTCTCGACCTAAATTTAAGGTCACACCATCTGTTAAGGTAAGCTGCCAAGAAAAACGCTCTGACAATACCAATTCATCAATAGCCAAGCTTTTGTAACTCAATAACTTATTTAAATTAACAAAGTTATCTAAAGCTACATTTTCACTACCTTCCGGCCCAAAAAATGCGGGTAAAGCATGCTCAATTCTCGCAACATTGGCCTGAAAAGCGACACCTTGTTCATTAATCAGAAAGTCACCATTCCAATAAGCAATTGGACGTTGATCAACCACATATATTTTTAACTCATTCGGCCATTTTTTTCTCACCGAAACCGAATAAACCCAAGGCAATGCTGCTACTTGCTGCTGAATTTGGTTAACATCAACTTTAAAAAAATTACCTAAATTCACGGCATCTATTGCTTGTTCAATATCACTCTTATTGGTGTAAAGCATTTCACCACTGATCACTACCGAGGTAACCGGAGCAGTTTCATCTGAAGATAAACGTTTATTCACTAACCAACTAAATGAACAAATACCAACGATTACTGCGACAAAAAAAGCAACACCAAACCAAAAACTCCAATGAAGTTTTTCTGATGTTTCTGACGCTAATGCCAATTGCTCATTTTGTTTTGACATAAATTATTTTTTATTCCCTACGGTCTTTTCAACAACTAACTCTCTATCTATTCCGGCACTCAGCTCAACAATACGAGTTACAAGCTGTGAAAAATCTAACCCGTGAACTTTAGCCGCTTTAGGTACTAACGAGGTTTCTGTCATACCCGGTACCGTATTTACTTCTAATATTTGCCATTTACCTTGCTGGTCTTGCATAATATCAACACGTCCCCAATCTTTAGCGCCTGTCGCTTTAAACGCCTTTAATGCCAGCGCTTTTAGCTCATCTTCATCAGCTTGCGCTAACCCACATGGACAATGATATTGAGTGCTATTTGATTGATATTTTGCTTCATAATCATAAAACTCTCTTGGTGTTTCCATATGAATAACAGGTAAGGCTTCTTCACCTAAAATACTGATGGTATATTCAGGACCTTCAATCCACGCTTCTACTAATACTTCACTATCAAAACCAAACGCTTCTGTTAAGGCATTATTTAATTGCTCAGCTGTTGCCGCCATCGCCATGCCGATACTTGAACCTTCGTTTGCTGGTTTAACCATAACCTTGCCGTTTAGCGAAGCTAGAATGTTCGTAGCATTTTCATTTTGATAATTATCTTTATATACAATAGAAAAATCAGCAGTTGGCAAACCAACCGCTTGCATCACCTGTTTAGACCTAATTTTATCCATAGATAACGCAGAGCCCAATACATTAGAGCCAGTATATGGAATACCCATATACTCCAAAGCTCCTTGTACACAACCGTCTTCACCTCCGCGGCCATGTAATGCAATAAATGCTCGATCAATATTTTCTTTTACTAAATCTGTTAAACAGTAATTTTTGGTATCCACTAAAACCGCGTTAAACCCTGCTTGTAGTAGTGCATTAGCAATCGCTTGACCAGAACGTAGTGATACTTCACGCTCAGCTGAATCTCCACCGAACAGCACCGCTATTTTTTCGCTTTTTAATCCGTGTAGTGATTTCATAATCACTCAGCCCCGGTTAATAAAGGATTATTTGCTAAAGAACGTGATACGACACCGATATTACCCGCGCCTTGCGTGATCATCATGTCACCATCTTGCAGCTGAGCACTTAATAATTCGGCAAGTTTATCTACATCACCTACATAAATCGGCTCTACTTGACCTCTTTGACGAATACTACGTGCTAAACTTTTACTGTCTGCATTCACTATTAAGTTCTCACCTGCTGCATAAACATCAAGTAAAAACAAACAATCAACTTGTGATAGCACTTCAACAAAATCTTCATACAAGTCACGAGTCCGTGAATACCTGTGAGGTTGAAATATCATCACTAAACGCTTATCAGGCCAGCCATTACGCATCGCCTTAATGGTCGCTTCAACTTCTCTTGGGTGATGACCATAATCATCAACCAAAATCATTTCTCCTTTTGCCGTTTTTAAATCAGCAAGTTGTTCAAAACGTCGACCAATGCCAGCAAAGTTACACAATGCATTGGCAATAGCATCATCATCAACGCCTTCATCGGTTGCTACGGCAATACTCGCTAGAGCATTCAGAACATTATGTTGCCCAGGTAAATTTACACTTAAATCAAGTGGGGGATGACCTTCACGCTCAACAGTAAAATGACTTAGGCCTTTATTTTGCTGATAATTTGTTGCAACAACATCTGCATCAGATGAAAAACCATAAGTGATCACTTGGCGAGCAATGCGTGGCAATATTTCTCGTACTACAGGATTATCGATACAAACAACAGCTAAACCATAAAAAGGTAGGTTATGTAAAAACTCAATATAGGTATCTTTAAGCTTTTCAAAATCTCCTTGGTAGGTTTCCATATGGTCTTCATTAATATTAGTAACTACCGCGACCATAGGTTGTAAATGCAAAAACGAAGCATCACTCTCATCGGCTTCAGCAATCAAATAACGACTTGTGCCCAATCTAGCGTTAGTACCTGCACTGTTAAGTAGGCCACCAATAACAAACGTAGGGTCTAAGTCGCCTTCAGCAAAAATAGAAGCAATTAAACTAGTTGTTGTGGTTTTACCATGAGTACCCGCAATAGCGACTCCATGACGAAAACGCATGAGTTCAGCTAGCATTTCAGCCCTACGAACTACAGGAACTCGACTTTTAGCCGCTTGGATTAACTCGGGGTTCGTTGGGTCTATTGCCGTTGAAACCACAATAACACTAGCACCATCAATATTATTTTGATGGTGTCCTACTGTGATTTTTGCACCTAATGAACGTAATCGCTGTACCACTTGATTTTCACCAAGATCAGAGCCGGTTATTTGATAGCCTTCATTTAACAATACTTCAGCAATCCCCCCCATACCTGCCCCACCAATACCTACAAAATGAATACATTTCACCCGTCTCATTTCAGGGATTTTAATTGGGGCGCTCGTTTTCGTTGAGTTTTGATTTTTATTCATTGCACTATTAGTTACGTTAGTCATGTTTTACAAGCTCCGCACATGTTTGCGCGACACGAAGTGTTGCATCGGCATGGGCAGCATCATGCGCTGCTTTTGCCATCGACTGCACCACTTTGTCGGAAATAAATAAGCTGTTTAGCATTTGCGATAAACTTGTACCGTTAAATTCTTTTTGCGCAATAATTTTTGCGGCATTTTTGTTGGCTAAATACTGTGCATTTTTAGTTTGATGATCATCAACAGCATGTGGCAAAGGCACAAATATCGCAGGCTTTGCTGCCATAGCCAGCTCTGAAACCGTTAATGCTCCAGCTCGACATACCACAACATCGGCCCATTGATAAGCAGCAGCCATATCATCAATAAATTCAGTCACTTTTATGTTATCTTCAGATAAACCATATTGTTGATAACTACTCAAAACACTTGCTTGGTTACCTTTACCGGTTTGATGCCAAACTGTAATATTCTGTACTTTAATTTGTTTCATTGCTTGCGGCACAGTGTCGTTCAACACCTTAGCTCCTAAACTGCCACCAACTATTAATACCTTTTTACTGCTGGCAGGTTGCTCAGGAACAATCTGCTCAATAGCTAAAATTTCTTTGCGCAACGGATTACCCACCACTTGATGTTTAATACTGCCTTTAAATGCATCAGGGAATGCGCTTAATACTTTAGAAGCAATATTGGCAAGAAAACGATTACTCATCCCCGCTACGGCATTTTGCTCGTGCAAAACTAACGGTTTTCCTAATAACCATGCAGCAACACCACCCGGTGCACTGGCGTAACCACCCATACCTAAAACCACATCAGGCTTAACTTTGCGCATAACTTTTACTGACTGGAGAACCGACTGAAATAATTTAAACGGCGTTTTCAGCCAGGCTTGCCAATTCTTATTGCGTAAACCAGCGATGTTAATAAAAGATATATCAAAGCCATGTGCAGGTACTATTTCTGCTTCCATTCGCTTAGCTGTACCTAGCCAATGAATATTCCAGCCTTGTTTTTGCAAATACTCTGCAACAGCAATACCTGGGAATATATGCCCTCCTGTACCGCCAGCCATCACTAATAATGTAGGACGATGCTTATTTACTTCACTACTCATGTTCGCCCTCCTTTTTATTTTGTCTACTTTTTCTTCGGCTTTTCTTGTTATGACTTGTTGTCGCTTGAATGCTTTGTAATCTTATTTCATGATCAATTCGTATCAATACA